>Ga0209026_1000158_pt1 | contig 106333 bp, 109 predicted proteins | sample AraplaCL_Col_mCL_FD_184262 | JGI IMG/M metagenome (GOLD analysis project Ga0209026, IMG submission 184262) | Arabidopsis root microbial communities from the University of North Carolina, USA - plate scrape CL_Col_mCL (SPAdes) (version 2) | ecosystem: Host-associated > Plants > Roots >...
GTGCCGTGCACAAGAAGGGCGCCGGCCAGTTCACCTTGCCGGGCCTGTTCAAGATCAATGCGATCCAGGTGCCGGCCAAGCCGAAGCGCACCGGCATCAACCCGTTCACCAAGCAGGAACAGGTGTTCGCCGCCAAGCCGGCCACCGTCAAGGTGAAGGTGCGTCCGCTGAAGAAGCTCAAGGACGCCGCGCTCTGAGCGCGCCGCTGCCTGCCGGCGGTTCGCCGGCAGGCAGCGCCCACGGCCCGGATGACGGGCAGGACACGGGCCGCGCAAGCGGCCTGTGTCGTATCCGGCGTCATGCCGACGGCTCCCGTCGATCGAGTCATGGCATGTCCCGCATGTGTCACGCGCCATCGATCGCGCGGGATTGCTGCAGGCTAGACTGTCCGCCGGAACCATGAGCCAGCGAGGAGCAGTGCGTGCCAGCTTCCATGCCGCAAGCGGTCGACACCCCACTCACCCATGCCGCCATCTTCCTGGTTGTGACGGTGAATCCCGGAACGGAACATCGCGATGCCGTGCGCGCGTTCTGCGGCGACTTGCCCGGGCTGCTGCGCGCGGTGGGTTTCCGCGATCCCGAGGGGCGGTTGTCCTGCGTCACGGCGTTCGGCTCCGAGGCCTGGGACCGGCTGTTCGGATCGCCGCGGCCGAAGGAATTGCACCCGTTTCGCGAGATCCGCGGCGAGCACCACGCGGTCGCCACGCCGGGCGACATCCTGTTCCACATCCGCGCCATGCGCATGGACCTGTGCTTCGAACTGGCGATGCAGATCACCGCCAGGCTAGGCGACGCCGTCGCCGTGGCAGACGAGGTGCATGGTTTCAAGTACTTCGACAACCGCGACCTGCTCGGTTTCGTCGATGGCACGGAAAATCCCGTGGGGCAAGACGCGACCGGCGCCACCGTGATCGGCGACGAGGACGCGGCGTTCGCCGGCGGCAGCTACGTGATCGTGCAGAAATACCTGCACGACCTGAAGAGCTGGGATGGCCTGCCCGTGGAGGCGCAGGAAAAGATCATCGGCCGCACCAAGCTCGCCAACGTCGAGCTCGACGACGCGGTGAAGCTGAGCTGCGCGCACAACGCATTGACCACCATCGTCGAGGACGGCGAGGAGCTGGACATCGTGCGCGACAACATGCCGTTCGGCGACGTGGGCAAGGGCGAGTTCGGCACCTATTTCATCGGCTACGCCAGGTCCCCGCGCCGGATCGAGCTGATGCTGCAGAACATGTTCGTCGGCAACCCACCGGGCAACTACGACCGCCTGCTCGACTACAGCCGCGCCGTCACCGGCTCGCTGTTCTTCGTGCCGCCCGCAGCATTCCTGGATAGCTTCGCGGACTGACGGGTCGCACAGCGCCTTGGAGACGGCCGGCCGCCACCCTCGGCTTGCAGGCGTCGCAAGCAAGCGCGAAGCGGCCTCATCCGCCCGGATTGCGGGCAAAACAAAGGCCCCGAACGGGGCCTGAGTCTCTTGGTACCGGTGATAGGACTCGAACCTACACTCTGTCGCCAGAAGCGGATTTTGAGTCCGCCGCGTCTACCATTCCGCCACACCGGCACGTGGGCTGTGCATTATGCCGGCTTCAGTGCACCGGGTCGAGGCCCAGCTGGCGTTCGCAGCGCTCGTAGCCGGTTTCGCCGGCCAGCGGCTGGAACACCGCGCAGTGGGTCATGTTGCCGGAGTAGATGTGCAGGCTGACCGCGATGTCGCGGTCGCTGGGGTTGCGGATGGTGTGGTACTCGTGCGGCGGGATCAGGCTGCCGGCGGAGCCGGGGCCGGCCTGCACCGAACCCACCGGCTGGAAGCGGCAGTGGCCGTCGCTGTCGTCCAGCCGCTCGTACTGCACCACGTCCAGCGCACCGCGCCACACGCCTTCCACGCACCACATGCCGGCATGGTCGTGGATCGGCGTGCCTTGGCCCGGGCCCCAGGTCATCGCCACCACGCAGTAGCCGTGATCCTCGCTGCGGTACAGCTCGCGTCGCGCGTAGCGGCCTTCGGCGGTTTCCAGCACGCACTCCGGCAACTGGACCTCGTTGCCGCGGATCAGCCTGCACAGGCTGTTGCGCAGGCTGTCGGTGATCGCCGGCGTGCTGCTTTGGGCGACCGCGGTGTCGATCGCGGCGATCAGCTGGCGACAGCCGGGAAATTCGGTGGTGAGCATGGCGTTCTCGGTAAAACTGGCAAGGTGGCCCCATTCTACCAGTGCACCGCGAGCGGGTTCCTCGACGGTCAGAGCCGCGCGAGAAAGCCGCCGATCGCGCGGCTGTAGTTGTCGATGTCGACCAGGAAGGCGTCGTGGCCCTGCGGCGAGTCCAGCGCCACGAATTCCACGGCGGCGCCGGCGGCCTGGAGGCCTTCGGCGATCTGCTCCTGCTGCTCCAGCGGGAACAGGATGTCGGTGCTGACGCCGATCACCAGCGCGCGTTCGATGCGGATGCGCTTGAGGCCTTCGGCCACGCTGCCGCCGCCGTATTCGGCGATGTCGAACCAGTCGCTGGCGCGCGAGAGGTAGAGGTAGCTGTTCGGGTCGAAGCTGCGCACGAAGCGGCGGGCGTGGCCTTCGAGGTAGGACTCCACCTGGAACTCGAAGCCGAACGGCTGTGCGGCCTGCTGCTCTGCGCGCTGCTCGGCGTCGAGGCGGATGCGCGCGAAGCGGCCGTTCCATTCCATCGCGGAGCGGTAGGTGATGACACCCAGCTTGCGCGCGATGCTCATGCCCATGTCGGGGTAGCGCGTGCCATCGGCATGGATGTCGTAATTGCCGCCGGCCCAGTTCGGGTCGAGCCGGATCGCCTCGCGCTGCAGCGAGCGGATCGCGATGGCGAACGGCTGCGCCTGCGGCGCAGTGTCCACGCTGACATGGGCGCGCACCGTGCCGGGATGCAGCAGCATGTAGGCCAGCGCAGCCATGCCCCCCATCGAGCAGCCGACCAGGCAGGCGAGGCGCTCAATGCCGAGGTTGCGCACCACGTCGTGCGCGGCGTTCGCCACGTCTTCCAGCGCGAGTTCCGGGAAGTCCAGCCGGTACGGTTCGCCGGTGGCGGGGTTGGTGGAGGCGGGGCAGGTGGAGCCCTTGTCGCTGCCCAGCGAGTTCACGCAGATCACGAACCAGCGCGAGCTGTCGATGGCCTTGCCGGGGCCGGCCATGCCTTCCCACCAGCCGGGCGTCGGATCTTGCTCGCAGGACATCATGTGCGCGCTGGGCGAGAGGCCGGTGAGCACGAGGATCGCGTTGTCGCGCGCGGCGTTCAGCGTGCCCCAGGTCTCGTAGGCCACGCGCGCGCCGTGCAGCGCGCCGCCGCGCTTCATCGGGAACGGCGAGGGCAGGACACGGTAGCGGCGGGCGTCGGCCGATCCTTCGGGCATGGCTCAAAGCACCTTGTCGATGGTGATGGCGATGGGCGTCTTGCGGTCGGTGTCCACGACGCCGGCGCTGCCTTCGAGGTCGCCGGGCTGAGCGATAGGTTGGCCGCTGTGGCTGATGCGCGCGGAAACCACCACGCGTGTCACCGAGGAGAGCTTCAGCTCCGGCGTCATCGCCATCGCGTCGCTGAGCGTGGCGGCGACGGGCAGCGTGCCGGCGTCGAACTTCGCCACGGCCAGCGGCATCGGCGGGCCGCTCACGGCGCGGGCGTAGACGTAGAGCTGGTCGCCGGGCTGGAGCTTGTCCTTGAGCGCGGGAGCGAGGCTCACTTCCACCTTCAGCGCGGCGCCCTGGTTCGCGACGGGCGCGGGCTCGTCGGCGGGCTTGATGCCGGCGCGGGCCTCGGCGTTCGCGATCTGTTCGGCCACGGCCTTGGCCACGCTGGAGCCGGGTTCCAGCAGCGGCTGCAGCTTGCGCCAGGTGGCGGCGGCGTCCGCGTACTGCGTGTGCTGGAACTGGCTGATGCCGAGCAGCCACAGCGCGCGCTGGCTGTCCGGCTGCAGCTCCAGCGCGTGCTGCAGCAGGGCTAGCGCGCGGCCCTCGATCAGGTGATCGCCGCGCGCCATCGAGTCCGCCTCGGCCCAGCCCACCATCGCCGCCACGTCGTTCGGGGTGATCTTCAGCACGTGATCCCAGGCGTCGCGTGCTTCCTCCGGCTGCTTCAGCGCGGTGGTGGCCTGGGCGAGCAGGGCCCAGCCCTGCGCATCGTTCGGCTGTTGCTGGAGGTGCGCGCGCAGTTCGGTCAGCGCCTGCTGGAAATCCATCGGCTTGGGCGCGGCAGGCACGCCATCCAGCGTGACGGGCGTGCCGATGCGCAGGTACAGCGCGCCGGCGCCGATCGGCAGCAGCAGGGCGATGCCCAGCGCCAGCGCGAACACGCCGCGCTGGCGGCCTTCGCGACGGCCGGTGCGCAGCAGCGGCACCAGCAGCAGGGCCAGCGCCACCGCGACCATCGCGGCGGCGAGCAGATAGAACGCGAGCTTCACCAGTCGTCCCCCATGTCGGCCGGCGCGTTGCCGGCCTGCCTGCCATCGGCAGGCTTGTCATCGTCGATGGCGCCGTTGCCGCGGTTGCGCCGGCGGATCGCCACGGTCACCACCACGCCGCCGGCCAGCAGGATCGCCAGCGGGCCGAACCACAGCAGCCAGGTGCCGGGTTTCAGCGGCGGGTCGTACAGCACGAAATCGGAATAGCGATCCACCAGATACCGCTTGATCTCGGCGTCGCTCTTGCCCTGCTGCATCAGCTGAAACACTTCCAGGCGCAGGTCGCGGGCGAGGTCGGCGTTGGAGTCGGCCAGATTCTCGTTCTGGCAGACCATGCAGCGCAGCTGCTTCGTGAGGTTCTGGAAGCGCACTTCCTGCGCATGGTCCTTGAACGGCAGCGGCTCGATCGCGCCGCTGGCGGCGAAGGCGTGGCCGGCAAACACCAGCAGTGCCACCAGCGCCAGCAGCGCCATCCGTAGGAGCGGCTTCAGCCGCGATCGGCGTGGCATGGAATCGCGGCTGAAGCCGCTCCTACAAGGGGTTCGAGCGCTCATGGCGCCTCCCGCTTCACGGCATCGATCGCCGGTTGCAGTTCCCGTGCGATCACCTCGGGGGTGAGCGGGCCGATGTGCTTGTAGCGGATCACGCCCTTCGCATCAATCAGGAAGCTCTCCGGCGCGCCGTACACGCCGAAGTCGATCGCGGTGCGGCCGGGCTGGTCGGCGATCACCAGGTCGTAGGGGCTGCCGTGCTCGCGCAGCCAGCGCCTGGCGTCGTCGGGCACGTCCTTGTAGTCGTAGCCCACCAGCGGGATGCCAAGCGCGCGGCCGTCGGCCATCAGCACCGGGTGTTCCTCGGCGCAGGCCACGCACCAGCTCGCGAACACGTTGAGCAGGTAGGGCTTGCCGAGCAGGCTGGCCTTGGTCACGGTCTGGTCGGGCGCATCCAGTTTCGGCAGCGCGAAATCCGGCGCGGGCTTGTCGATCAGCGGCGACGGCACATAGCGCGCGTCGTGCCAGCTGTTCCACCAGATGCCGAAACCGAACAGGCCGACCAGGCCGATGAAGACGAGGAGCGGCACGAAGCGCTTCATGCAGGCGACTCCTGCGGTTGCGGCTCGACCGGCGGCAATGCGGCTTCGGCCGCGATGCGCTTGATGCGGAAACGACGGTCACCGGCGCAGACGAAACCGCCCAACATCATCAGCAGGCCGCCGCCCCAGATCCAGCGGATGAAGGGCTTGTAGTACAGCCGCAGCGCCCAGGCGCCCTCGATGTTGTTCGCGTCCATCGGCTCGCCCAGCGCCACGTACAGGTCGCGGAACACGCCGGCGTCCACGGCCGACTCGGTCTGCACCTGCTCGCGCGCATAGGTGCGCTTCTGCGGATGCATCACCGCCACGGTGCGGCCGTCGCGCTGCACGGTGACCACGCCCTGGTCGGCGCGCCAGTTCGGGCCGGCGGTGCGGTGCACGCCGTCGAAGCGGAAGTCGTAGCCGGCGATGACTTCGTGCTGGCCCGGCGCCAGGCGCACGTCGTGGGTGACGCTCAGCGACTCGGACAGCAGCACGCCGATCACGAACACCGCCACGCCCAGGTGCGCCAGCAGCATGCCGGCCATCTCGGCCGGGTAGCGGCGGCCGCGCGGCATGTCGCGCCAGCGCTTGAGCGCGTACAGCAGCACGCCCACGGCGATCCACACCGCCGCGGCCACGCCGGCGATCGCCTTCAATTGCCCCTGCACGAAGAACGCCGCCACGATCGCGCAGGCCGCCGCGGCGATGCTGGCGCGCAGCGCCACCTGCTTCAGCGCACTGCCGTCGGCCTTGCCCCAGTGCAGGAACGGTCCGAACGGCAGCAGCAGCACGACCGGCGCCATCAGCAGCGGGAACAGCAGGCCGAAATAGGGCGGGCCCACCGAGATGCGGCCCAGGTGCAGCGCGTCGCCGATCAGCGGGAACAGCGTGCCCAGCATCACCATCGCCGCGGCCACCGCGAACATCAGGTTGCCGATCAGCAGCGCGGTCTCGCGCGACACGATGTTGAACGGCTTGCCACCGGTCACCTTCGGCGCACGCAAGGCGTACAGCAGCAGCGAGCCGCCCACCACGATCGCCATGAAAATCAGGATGAACACGCCGCGGCGCGGATCGGAGGCAAACGCATGCACGGAAGTGAGCACGCCCGAGCGCACCAGGAAGGTACCCAGCAGCGAGAACGAGAACGCGAAGATCGACAGCAGCAGGGTCCACGCGCGCAGGCCGCCGCGCTTCTCGGTGATCGCCTGCGCGTGGATCAGCGCAGCGCCGATCAGCCACGGCATGAAGCTGGCGTTCTCCACCGGGTCCCAGAACCACCAGCCGCCCCAGCCCAGCTCGGCGTAGGCCCACCAGCTGCCGGCCACGATGCCCAGGGTGAGGAAGCCCCACGCCGCGTTCGTCCACGGCCGCGCCCAGCGCACCCAGGCCTGTTCGACTTCACCGCCGAGCAGTGCCGCGATGGAGAACGCGAACGCCACCGAGAAGCCCACGTAACCCATGTACAGCACGGGCGGATGGAACGTCATGCCCGGGTCCTGCAGCACCGGGTTGAGGTCGGCGCCGTCGGCCGGCATCGGCAGCAGCCGGCCGAACGGATCGGAGGTGAAGATGATGAAGGCGAGGAAGCCGATCGCGACCAGCCCCATCACGCCCAGCACACGCGCGGCGAACACCTCGGGCAGCTTGTGGCTGAGCGCGGCCAGCGCCACCGTCCACAGATTGAGGATCAGGATCCACAGCAGCAGCGAGCCCTCGTGCGCGCCCCACACCGCGGCGATGCGGTAGTACCACGGCAGCGCGAGGTTGGAGTTGTCGGCCACGTACTGCACCGAGAAATCGAAGTGCAGGAAGGCCCACGCGAGGATGCCGAACGCCATCGCCACGAACACCGCCTGGCCGGCGGCGGCGGGGCGGGCCACCGCCATCAGCGCGCGGTTGCCGCGCCACGCGCCGATCAGCGGCAGCACGCCTTGCGCGATGGCGAGCAGGAAGGCGAGTACCAGCGCGAGCTGGCCGAGTTCGGGGGTCATGGCTGGAGGCCGGGAACGGGGAACGGGAAACGGGGAACGGTGTGTTGCGATGCGATGGACATGGTCTTGCTCCGGTCAGGCGATGAGGGGCGGGGCGTGATGGGCTTACCCGCCACCCGCTCCCTGTTCCCCGTTCCCCTCTTCTTCGATCTTCTTGTCCGCATGCGCCTTCGCCATCGCGTCCTTGAGCTCCTTCGGCATGTAGGTCTCGTCGTGCTTGGCGAGCACCTCGGTGGCCACGAAGCGGGCGCCGTCCATGTGGCCGGTGGCGATCACCGACTGGTTGTCGCGGAACAGGTCGGGCAGGATGCCGGTGTATTCCACCGGCATCGCGCCGCCGGCGTCGACCACGGTGAAGGTGACCTGCAGCGAATCCTTGCTGCGCTGGATCGAGCCGCCCTTGACCATGCCGCCGAGACGGAAGGTCTTGTACTGCGTCGCCTGCCCCGACTGCACCTGGCTCGGGGTGAACAGGTAGTTCATGTTCTGCTGCAGCGCGTACACGCCGAGGCTGATCGCCAGGGCGGCGGCGATTGCCACCACGACCACGATGGTGAGCCGGCGCTTGCGGGTGGGGTTCATGGCCATGCGTGTTCCTGCCCCTCAGGGCGAAGGCGTGACGGAAGGGGACGGAGCGCGACGCTCACGCGCGGCCTGGCGCGCCAGCCGGTCGCGCAGTTCGCGCAGGATGCGGCGGCGGCGCAGCCGCGGCGCCACGTTGTCGGCGACCAGCACGGCGAAGAACACCGCATAGGCCGGCCATACATAAGCCGCATAGCCGCCCATCCTGAAGAAGGTGGCCGCGTCGCCACCCACGGCCAGTAAGTGCTGCATGGCGCTCATGGAGTTGCCTCCGCCTCGGCGATCTGGCGCACCCAATCCTTGCCGCCTTCCAGCGCCAGCAGGTCGGTGCGCGCGCGGCGGCACAGGCTGGCCGCGTAGTAGGCCTTGGTGGCCAGCGTCATCACCAGCAGCGGCCACAGCATGTCCCAGGCCATCTTCGAATGGCCGAACACGTTCACCGTGCTGCCCTGGTGCAAGGTGTTCCACCACACCACCGAGTAGTGCACGATCGGCACGTTGATCACGCCGATGATCGCGAGGAAGCTTGCGGCGCGCGCGCCCTGGCGGCGATCCTCGAACGCGTGGTACAGCCCGATCACGCCGAGGTACAGGAACAGCAGCACCAGCTCGGAAGTGAGCCGCGCATCCCAGGTCCACCAGGTGCCCCACATCGGCTTGCCCCACAGCGAGCCGGTGACCAGGGTGATGAGGGTGAAGGCCGCGCCGATCGGCGCCGATTCCATCGCCACCACCTCGGCCAGCTTCATGCGCCACACCAGCGCCATGAAGCCGGACACGCCCATCACCGCGTAGACGAACATGCTCATCCACGCACTGGGCACGTGGATGAAGATGATGCGGTAGGCGTCGCCCTGCTGGTAATCCGCCGGCGCCAGCACCAGGCCGCCGTACAGGCCGATCGCGCCGGCGAGCAGCGCCAGCCCCATCGCCCATGGCCGCACCGCCCCCGCGAAGCGGTAGAACGTCGGCGGCGAGCCGAGCTTGTGCAACCAGAGCGGGATCCACTTCGACATGCTAGAGCCTGCTAATGCCCGCCAAGTGCCCCGCGCCGGGATCTGTTTGCGCGCAGCCCAAGGAAGAACGAAGGAGTGGACGTCGGTCCACGACCGAGTGATGACGCAGGCATGCGGGCAAACAGGCCCGGCCCGCACGCGGGGAGAGTCCATGGATGGACTCGGCTTTGAGGAGCGAGGAAGGGTTGCCATCAAGTGGCCGCCATGCGGCAGCGCGCGGCTTGGCCTGACGGCCAGTCAGGCCGGCGCCACGCCCTACCACCTGACGACCACTCGATGACAACGCGAGGTACTTGGTGGGCATTAGCAGGCTCTCAGGCGTCCAGGGCAATGCGCAGGGCCGCCGCGCAGGCCAGTGGCGCCAACACTACGCAGAGGATGAGTGCGGCGCCCAGCCAAGCGACCGGGGCGAACCACGGAAGGCCCTCTTGGGCGGCTGCCACGGCACCGGCCGCGAAGATCACCACCGGCACGCACAGCGGCAGCAACATCAAGGCCAGCAGCATACCAGAGCGCCGCGTGCCGGCCGTCAGCGCCACCAGCACCGCGCCGAGCAGGCTGAGCAGCGGCGTGGCCAGCAGCAGGGCGAGCAGCAGCACGGGTATCGCGGTGGCCGGCAGGTGCAGCATCCCGGCCAGCAGCGGCGCGATCACGATCAGCGGCAACGCGGTGGCGAGCCAGTGCGCGAGGATCTTCATGCCCAGCATCAGCGCCAGCGGCTGCGGCGCCAGCACCAGCTGTTCCAGCGAACCATCCTCGATGTCGCTGGCGAACATTGCGTCCAGCGCCAGCAGCATCGCCAGCAGCACGGTCACCAGCACCACGCCGCCCGCGATCCGCTGCAGCAACGCCAGGTCCGGCCCCAGCGCGAACGGAAACAGCACCACCACGATCACCGCGTACAACACCGGCATCGCCAGGTCGCCGCGCCGCCGCCACGCCAGCAGGAGGTCCCGCCGCAACATCGCGGCGCAGGCTTGCGGCAGCGAGGCACGGCTCATGGCTGTGCTCCCTCCCCTGCGTGCAGGGGGAGGGGAATGAAGACATGGCGATGCGGCTTATGCATGCATGCGTATCCGCTGCGGCTCGCCGCCGTGGAACCCCACCGCGCCATGGCTGCTCACCAGCACGGCGCCGCCAGCCGCCACATGCCGCTCCAGCAGGCGGTTGACCAGCGCGATGCCGTGCCGGTCGAGGTTCGCGTACGGCTCGTCGAGCAGCCACAGCGCCGCCGGCTGCAGCAGCAGGCGCGCCAGCGCGGCACGCTTCTTCTGCCCGGCGGAGAGCCGCCGCAGCGGCTCGTCCCCGTAGCCGGCGAGGCCCACTTCGTCGAGCACGGCATCCATCGTGATGTCGTCGCGCCGGCCGTGCAGGCCCGTCGCAAAGGCGAGATTCTCGCGCGGGCCCAGGTCCAGCTTCTGACCCAGCTGGTGGCCGAGGAACAGGATCTCGCCCGCACAGGCCTCGCGCTGCCATGGCGCGCCGCGCCACAACAGCCGGCCCTCGCTCACGTGCAACAGGCCGGCCAGCAGGCGCAGCAAGGTGGTCTTGCCGCTGCCGTTGTCGCCCTCGACCAGGGCCAGCTCGCCCGCGTGCAGGCGGAAATCCAGCGGCGCGAACACCGGCTCGTCCTGGCGGTGGAAGCTCAGGCGATGCGCTTCGAGCAAGGGGGCGGAAGTCGCTGCGGTCATTGCTTCCATTGTCCGCAATGCCCCGCGGGCTTGTCCATGCGGCGTGCTGCCGCTGGGCGGCGACTCAAGTCTGCGTGCTGTTCAGCAGGCGCAGCTCGGCCGGGCCATCGGCCACGCCATGCACGTAGGCGAGTTGTCCGTGCTGGCGCGCCAGCGCATCCAGCGTCGCGCCGTCGGCGCCCACGGCGAACAGGCTGGGCTCGCTCCAGCCGCTGGTGCCTACGCCGATGGCCGGGTACACCGCGACGCCGGGCAAGCTGCGCAAGGCGTCGAGCAGCTCGCGCTGGGCGGCAGCGTTCTCGGCCGGCGCGCGGCGCCGCGCCTGCGGGTTCCAGGCGGTGATGAAGCCCCACGGCCGCGCACCGATCACGCCGGCCAGCTCGGGCTGCGGCCGCAGATTGATGCGGATCGTCGACCAGATGACCGTGTCGATGCTGACCCAGTAGGCCGTGCTGAGAAAGGCTTCTTGCAGTGAATCATCCATGGCGCAATACCGGCAAAGGGGACAGGCGAGCTTGCAGCATGGCCGCGGCCGCATCGAGGTCGACGGCTTCGACATCGGGCGCGCCGCGCAGCAGCTCCTCCAGCAGCGCATCCTGGGCGCGCCCGCGTTCCAGCGCGTAGGCGTAGGGCAGGTGGGTGAAGGTGACCAGCCGGTAGCGCGCCATGTAATGGCCGGGGATGCGTTCGGCCAGCTGCGCGCCCAGCGCGCGCTTGGCGAGGTAGTGCGGATCGGCCACCGAGTCGCGCATCTCCACGTAGTTCTCCAGCGCCATCGCGGCGATCGCGTTCGCGTTCGGCTGGCGGATGCGCTGGAACTCGGCGAACACGCCGGCGCTGTCGTTCGGCGACGCGGCGAGCAGCTCGGCCAGCGTCACCGTGTCCTCGAAGCCGCAGTTCATGCCCTGGCCGTGGAACGGCACGATGGCGTGCGCAGCATCGCCCACCAGCAGGGCGCGACCGTCGAGGTGCCAGCGGTCGAGGTACAGCGTGGACAGCGTGCCCACCGGGTGCCCGGCGTAGTCCGCGTCGAAGCGCGGGATCAGCGGCAGCAGGTCGGGGAAGTCCGCGGCGAAGAACGCGCGCGCCGCGGCGGCGTCGGGCAGGGTGGCGAAGCTGGGGTGCGGGCCTTGCGCGGGCAGGAACAGCGTCACCGTGAAGCTGCCCTCGGCATTCGGCAGCGCGATGCACATGTAGCCGCCGCGCGGCCAGATATGCAGCGCATGCGGCTCCAGCGCGAAGCAGCCCTGGCCGCCGGCCTGTTGTGCCAGTTCGGGCGGCAAGGTGTCGGCGGCGGGAATCTCCAGCTCCTTGTAGCCGTGGCCCAGCGGCTCGATGCGCTCGCCCAGCGGCGCGTGCGCGTTCATCGCCGCGCGCAGCGCCGAGCCCGCGCCATCGGCGCCGATCAGCAGGTCGGCGTCGTGCTCGCGCAGCGTGCCGTCTTCGTCGGCCAACCGGATGCGGTGCCGTTCGAAGTCCGCGTCCAGCAGCGACTGGCCGAAATGGAAGCGCACGCCGGAGGCCTCGGCCGCGTCCAGCAGCAGCATGTTCAGCGCGCCGCGCGACACCGACCAGATCACCTCGCTGTCGTCCACGCCGTAGCGCTGCAACCCGCTGGTGCCGTTCGTCGCGTGCACCATGCGCCCGCGCATCATCACCGCGCGCAGCAGCACCTCGTCGGCCAGGCCCGCCGTGCGCAGCGCCTGCAGGCCACGCTCGGCCAGCGCGAGGTTGATCGAGCGCCCGCCCAGAAAACCCGCGTGGCGCGGATCGGGCCGCTTCTCGAACACCTCCACCGCAAAGCCGTGCTGCGCCAGCTGCCGCGCCAGCAGGGCGCCCACCAGGCCGCCGCCGATCAGGGTGAGGGATGGACGCTGCGTCATGTCGCGTTCCGTCGAAGGGATCGCGCCACTGTTCCGCAAGCGGCGCGCGACTGCAATACGCGCCGCGTTACGCGCCTCAGAAGCTCATGAAATACCCGCCGTTCACCGGCAGGTTGACGCCGGTGAGGTAGCCGGCGTCGTCGGCGGTGAGGAAGGTCACGGCGCGGGCGATGTCGGTGGGCTGGCCCAGCCGGCCCACCGGGATGCCGGCGACGATCTGGGCGCGGATCTCGGCGGGCACCGCGGCCACCATGGGCGTGTCGCAGTAGCCGGGCGAGACGGTGTTGACGGTGACGCCCTTGCGCGCGGTCTCGCGCGCCAGCGCCATGCTGAAGCCGTGCACGCCGGCCTTGGCGGCCGAGTAGTTGGTCTGGCCGAACTGGCCGGTCTGGCCGTTCACCGAGCTGATGTTGACGATGCGGCCGAAGCCGCGCGTGCTCATGCCCTCCACCACGGCGTGGCAGGTGTTGAACAGGCCGTCGAGGTTCACCCGCATCAGCTCATGCCATTGCGTGGGCGTCATCTTGCGCAGGCTGGCGTCGCGGGTGATGCCGGCGGCGTTGACCAGGATGTCCACGCCGCCATGCTCGCGTTCGAGGCGACCGATCAGCGCGGCGCAGGCGGCGTGGTCGCTGACGTCCATCGCTTCGTGGCCGATCGCGTCGCCGAACTCGGCGACGGCCTCGCGGAAGCCCGTGAGGCGCGACTCGCTGGCGGGCAGGTCGGCGGCGACCACGCGGCGGCCGGCCTTGGCCAACTGGCGGCAGATTTCGGTGCCGAGGCCGCCGAGGCCGCCGGTGACCAAGGCCAGGCGGGAAGTGGAGGATGCGCTCATGGATGGTTGTCCAGGTCTATTGCGATCATCCCTGGTCGCGAAAATCACATGGGCGACCATCCATGGCCGCACTTTCGGGACTTTTGCGATCGTCCCTGATCGCGAAGATCAAGTGAGCGGCCATCCGTGGCCGCACTCTTCAAGGAAAACAAAACGCGCCGCTTTAGGCGGCGCGTGGGAGAGGGGAGTGGCGTGGCCTCAGCCGGTCTTCTTGTGGCCGCCGCGGCTGCCGCCTTGCGGGGTGATCTGCGCGGCGGCGTCGAGCAGGCCGCGCTGCATGGTCTTCCACGCGTCCATGTTGCGCTCGGTCAGCTCGTTCACCATCGCCCACGGGGTCTGCCCCATCAGGCTGTTGAGCTGGGTGCGGAACTGCTGCTGCTGGTCGAGGAACACCTGCAGGCTGCGCTCCAGGTACGGGCCCATGAAGCCCTGCAGCGAGTCGCCGTAGAAGCGGATGATCTGGCTGAGCAGTTGGGGCGACAACATCGGCTGCCCCTTCTCCTCGTGCTCGGAGATGATCTGCAGCAGCACGGAGCGGGTGAGATCCTCGCCGGTCTTGGCATCGCGGACTTCGAAGTCCTCGTTGTCCAGCACCAGCTGACGCACCTCCTCCAGCGTGATGTAGCTGGAGATCTCGGTGTCGTAGAGCCGACGGTTCGGGTACTTTTTGATGGTGCGCTTGGTTTGTGCCATGCAACGAAGCTAGCAGAGAATATTGCGCCGCACCAGTAGACCACTGGCATGCATGCGGCGGAATTGGTCTGCTCCGCGACGGGCCGTGGCGTGGCGATGTGCGCCGCAGTGGTCTGCAGCAAAGCCCGGTGCGGGCTCAGTGCCCCATGGCGCCGCCCGCGCTGCCGAACGGCGGTTTGGCGAACCACAGGATCGGGATCAGCAGCAGGAACAGCACCGCACAGCCCCAGAACACGTCGTTCACCGCCAGGGTGAGTGCCTCGCGGTTCACCAGTTGGTCGATCAGCCCCAGGCTCTGCTGATGCGGCATGCCGTGATTGGCGAGGTCCTGCAGGAACTGCGTGGCCGCGGGATGGCCGGGGCTGACGTTCTCGGTGAGGTTGGCATGGTGCAGTTCGCTGCGGTGCTGCCACAGCGTCACCGTGATCGCGGTGGACATGGAGGAACCCATGGTGCGGCAGAAGTTGGACAGGCCCGAGGCGCTGGCGATCTCCGAGGCGGGCAGGCCGGACAGGTAGATCTGGTTCAGTGGGATGAAGAAGCAGGGGATGGCCAAGCCCATCACGAAGCGGGGCACCACCAGTGTGCCGAACGAGGCGTTGCTGTCGAAGCTGGCGAACCAGTACGAGGTGAGCGCGAAGATCACGAACGCGAAGGTCACCACCGCGCGCAATTCCAGCCGGTGCATGTTCTTGCCCAGGATCGGCGACAGCAGGAAGGCCAGCACGCCTACCGGCGCGGTGGCGAGGCCGGCCCAGGTGGCGGTGTAACCCAGATCGATCTGCAGCCACAGCGGGAACACCACGTTGATGCCGAAGAACGCGAACATGCCCAGCGTCAGCGCCACCACGCCCACGGTGAAGTTGCGCTGCTTGAACAGCGAGAGGTCGACCACCGGATGCTTGGCGTGGATCTCCCACACGACGAGGAAGGTGAGGCAGACCAGCGCGGTGATGCCCAGCGTGAGAATCAGCGGCGACGCGAACCAGTCGTGGTCGTTGCCGTTGTCCAGCATGAACTGCAGGCAACCCACGCCCACCACCAGCAGCACCAGGCCCACCATGTCGATCGGCGCCTTGAAGGTCTTCGTCTCGCGCTTGTGCAGGATTGACCAGGTGATCACCGCCGCGGCGATGCCCACCGGCAGGTTGATGTAGAAGATCCACGGCCACGAGAAGTTGTCGGTGAGCCAGCCGCCCAGGATCGGGCCGAAGATCGGCGCCACCACCACGGTCATCGCCCACAGCGCCAGCGCAATGCCCTGTTTTTCCTTCGGGTAACTGGTCAGCAGCAGGGTCAGCGACAGCGCCACCATCGGGCCGGAGCCGGCGCCCTGCAGCAGGCGGCAGACCACCAGCATCGGCATCGTGGTGGCCAGGCCGCACAGCATCGAGAACACCACGAACAGCAGCACCGAGACCACGAAGGTGCGCACCTCGCCGAAGCGCCGCGCGATCCAGCCGGTGAGCGGCTGCATGATCGCGCTGGCCAGCGCGTAGGAACTGATCGTCCAGGTGCCCTCGTTGGGGCTCACGCCCAGGCTGCCGGAGATGTGCGGCACGGCCACGTTGACGATGGTCATGTCCAGCACCTCCATGAAGGTGCTGAACGCGACGGCGATGGTGAGCAGCGCCAGCGGGCCGCCGTGCAGCGGCTTCAGCGGGGCGGCGTTCTCAGGCGTGGTGGCCATGGGGATTCGCTGGGTATGGGGGGCGGGTCGCGGCTGAAGCCGCTCCTACGATCCGGCGTGTTGCAGGAGCGGCTTCAGCCGCGATGCTTATTTGCCGAGGTTCGCCGCGATCACCTTCTCGGCCTCGGCGTCGGCCTGGCTGGCGATCTGGTCGTACACCGTGGTCTCGGCGGCCGGCAGGGCGGGGCCGGCGGCCAGCACCTTGCCCTGGTCATGGCTGATGTCCACGGTGACGTCGGCAGACAGGCCCACGCGCAGCGGATGCTCGTCCAGCTCCTTGTCGTCCAGCGCGATGCGCACCGGCACGCGCTGCACCACCTTGATCCAGTTGCCGGTGGCGTTCTGCGCGGGCAGCAGCGAGAACACGCTGCCGGTGCCGGCGCCCAGGCCGATCACCTTGCCGCGGTATTCCACCTTGCCGCCGTAGAGGTCGGTGGTGATCTTCGCGGGTTGGCCGATGCGGATGTGGCGCAGCTGGTTTTCCTTGAAGTTCGCGTCCACCCACAGGTCGTGCAGCGGCACCACGCTCATCAGCGCCTGGCCGGGCGCCACGCTGTTGCCCAGCTGCACGCTGCGCTCGGCCACGTAGCCGGACACCGGCGCCACGATGGTGTTGCGCTGCGCGGCCACCCAGGCGGCGCGGAAGTTCGCGCGCGCCTGCTGCACGGCGGGGTTGCCCGCGATGTCGGTGCCGGCGATCGCGGCATGCGCGGCCTTGGCCTGGGCCTGGGCCGCATCCAGCGCGGCCTGTGCGCCGGCCACGGCGTCGCGCAGGTGCTGCACGATCTCGGGCGATTCGGCCTGCGCGGCGACCAGCGGCAGGTGGCGCTTGAGGTCGGCCTGGGCCTTCTGCAGTTCGATCTTGCGCGCCGCCACCGCGGCGTCGGCACCGCTGGCGCTGTCGGTCTGGCCGCGCACCTGGCGCACCGCGAGCGCCAGCGCACTGCGGGCCTGGCGCAGGCGCACATCGGCGTCGGTGGGATCGAGGCGCACCAGCACCTGGCCGGCGTCGACGTGCTCGGTGTTGTCGGCCAGCACCGCGACCACGGTGCCGGGCACCTGGGCGGAGATGCCCACCAGGTTGCCGCCCACGTAGGCATTGTCGGTGCTCTCGCGGGTGGAGAACACGAAGAACCAGAGCAGGAACCAGGCCAGCGCGGCGAGGATGAACACCGCCGTCACGATCGCCAACGCACGCCGGCGCTTGGGCGGATCCTTGGCGGCGAAGCCGCTGTCGTTGCGGTCCTGCGGCTGGGCGGACTCGGTGGCGCTCATGGGCGGGGGCTCCGGCTGACTTGCTTGGAAGGTGAAGTATTGGAAGGTGAAGTCGAGGAAGTGGGAGTCGCGCTGGCGGTGTCGGCGGGCATGCGGTAGCCGCCGCCCAGCGCCTTGATCAGGGCGAGATCGGTGGTCAGCGCCTGGGCATGCAGGCTGACCGCCTGGTCCTGCTGCTGCAGCAACTGCGCCTGCGCGGCCAGGCCTTCACGGGCGTCGCGCACGCCCTGGCGCAGGCGGGCCTGCGCGCTGGCGACGAGACGCTCGTCGGCGTCGATCTGCTGCGTCTGCTGCCGGCGGGTCGTGGCCAGTTGCTCGGCGGCCAGCGCCTGGCTGGCGACCTCGCGGGCGGCGTGGAACACGGTGGCGTTGTACTGCGCCACCGTATCGTCGAGCTGGGCGCGGCTGATGCCGTAGGCGGCCTTCAGCCGGCCGCCCTCGAAGATCGGCAGGTGCAGCGCAGGGGTGAGCCCGAACACGCGGCTGCCCGCGCTGAACACGTTGCCCAGGCTGCCGGAACTGCCGCCGCCGAACAGTGCGGGCGCGCCCTGGTTGGTGCTGGACAGTCCGGCCATCGCGGTGATGCTGATGTCCGGGAAGAACTGCGCGCGGGCCACGTCGGTCTGCTTCAGCGCCGCCTCCACCTGCCAGCGGCTGGCGGCGATGTCGGGGCGGCGGGCGACCAGGTCGAGCTTCGCGTTGGCGGGCAGGGCGCCGCCGGTGGCGGGCAACGGCCGTGGCGCGAGCGGTGGCAGCTGCGCAGGCGCCACGCCGAGCAGGGCGGCCAGCGCCACCTTGCGGATCTGCGCCGAGCTTTCCAGCGCGGTCTGTGCCTGCTGCACGGCGACCACGCGTGAGCGCGCTTCCTGCACGGTGTCGGGCAGATCCACGCCTTGCCGCACGCGCAGCTCGGCGATGTCGAGCAGGCGCTGTTGCACGGCCAGCGACTGCCGGGCCAGCGCCAGCCGGGCTTCGTCGGCCAGCCAGCCGAAATAAGTGTCGGCCACCGCGTTCTGGATCGTCAGCGCGGCCGCGCTGCGCTGGGCTTCGGCGGCGTGCGCCTGGTCCAGCGCGCTCTCGATCGCGGCGCGCTTCTTGCCCCACCAGTCGAAGTCGTACTGGAACTGCACGCCCAGGTCGGCCTGGTTGTACCAGGTGAAGCCGAGCAGCTGCGGCGGCATCAGGCCGTGTTCGCTGATCCGTTGCCGGCTGAGCTGGGCCGTGCCGTTGATGCTCAGCCCGGCCTGCGCGGCGGCGAGCTTCACCGACTGCTCGGCGGTGTGCACGCGGCCCTGCGCCTGGACGAGGTCGGGCGACTGCTGCAGCGCCGTCGCCATCAGCTCGTCGAGTTGCGGATCGTCATAGGCGCGCCACCAGTCGGTGGCCGGCCAACCGGCGCGGGTGGGTGCCGAAAGGCCGGCCAGCGGCACGTCGTCGCGCAGCGCGGGATGCTGCAGCTTCGGTGGCGCAAACGCGCAGCCGGCGAGCGTCAGCGCTACGGCAAGTGCCAGTGCCGCGCGCGGGCGAGGCGGGGCGAGGGTCATCGATGGCTCCTCACGACGCGTCGTCCGCGTCGAGCTGGTCGAGGTTGCGGGCGAGCTTGCGCAGCAGGCGGCTGAGCTGACGCCGGTCGGTGGCGCTGAAACCGGCGAACATCGCCTCCACGCGGGGAAACATCGGCGGCAGCAGCTTCTGCACGAAGCGGCGGCCGGCGGCGGTGATGCGGATCAGCACGCGGCGGCGATCCTCGGCGCTGGCACCGCGCGAGATCAGGCCGCGCTGGACCAGCGCATTGCCGATGCGGGTCATGTTGGTGCTGCCCTGCGAGGTGAACTCGCAGAGCTCGCCGGGAGTGGAGCTGCCGTCCGGGCGGCTGTACAGCATCATCAGGGTGAGGAACTCGCTGTGGTTCAGCTGGTGCTGCCGGATTTGTTCCCCCAGCCCATCGTCGAGGCGGGCGCTCACCATCACCAACAGCCGGCACAGCGTGACCTGCTCCACGGGCAGGTGCGGGATGACCTCGTGCATCCGCCCGATACCCTCGTCCATCATCGCGATGCAGTTGTCGAGGCGCGCCATTTCACCAATTCATATTTCACCAGTGAAATAAATTCTGGCGTGGCTTGCCGTGCGGTGCAAGTGCCGCGATCAACGGGTTGCGGGTTCCGGCAGTCGAAACAACTTGCGGGCGTTGGCGGTGGTGGCAGCAGCCACCGCGTGCTCCGGCTCGCTGCGCAGCGCCGCTACGCAACGCAGCACTTCGGCGACGCGTGCCGGTTCGTTGCGCTGGCCGCGGTGGTTCGCGTCGGGCTGGTCCGGTGCGTCGCTCTCCAGCAGCAGGAACTCGATCGGCATGCCCGCCACGATGCGGCGCAGGCGCTGCGCCCGCTCGTAGGTCACCGGTCCGCCGATGCCGGCCATGAAGCCGAGATCCCGCAGCCGGCGTGCCTGCTCCTCGCTGCCGGAGAAGCTGTGCACCACGCCGTGCACGCCGGGATGGCGCCGCAGGGTGAGGATCACTTCCTCCAGCGCCTGCCGGGCATGCACGATCACCGGCAGGTGGAGCTCGCGGGCCAGCGCCAGCTGCCGTGCGAAGTAATCGCGCTGCAGTGCGGGATCCAGTTCGTGCGCGTGGAAGTCCAGCCCGATCTCGCCGACCGCCACGGCAGCGTTCGCGTCACACCATGACAACAGCGCATCCACATCGTCGGGCGCATGCTGTCGCAGGTACAGCGGATGCAGGCCGTAGGCGGGAAACAGCGTGCGCGGATGCGCCGCGCAGAGGTCGCGGATGCGCGTCCAACTGGCTGCGTCCACGGCCGGCACCACCAGCTGCTCGATGCCGGCATCGCGCGCCCGCTGCAGCACCTGGTCGCGGTCGGCATCGAAGGCGTGGTCGTCAAGATGGACGTGGCTGTCGGCAAGCACGGGCGTGATGCGTCTCTCGTTTTCCGACACCGGACGCCGATGCCAGCTGAAGCGATCTCAACGTGAAGTTAGTGTAACGGCGACGGTCTAGGTGTTATTCAGATACGTGAAGGTTCAATGGCGCTGCAGGTCGCAGGTGGGGCATGTCGCACTCGTCGCGGCCGGACACTGACAGAGGAGGATGGATATGAACAGGTTGATGGTCAATGCACTCAATGTGGGGATTGCTGCCGCGCTGGCCGTCGGCTTGTCGGCCTGCAATCGCAGCGCCGATGCCGGCACGCAAGGCGCGCAGGCAGCGGCCTCCGCAGCGGCGCCGATGCCTGCGCAGCAGCCGGCGCAATCGGCTGGCCCGCAGTACGCCCAGGTGGTCAGCGTGACGCCGGTGCGTTCGTCCGGGACGGCGGCGCATCAGGTCTGCCGCGACGAGGTGGTGAATCACACCGCGCCGCCGAAGGACCAGCACAACATCGCCGGCACCGCGATCGGCGCCGTCGCCGGCGGCCTGCTCGGCCACATGGTCGGCGGCGGCAAGGGCAAGACGCTGGCCACGGTGGCCGGCGCGGTGGGTGGCGGCTACGCCGGCAACCGCATCGAGAACGCGCATCACCAGCCGCAGGTGACTCAGACGACGGAGCAGCGTTGCAGCACGGTCGCCGGCAGCAACGGCAAGATCGTCGGTTACGACGTGCAGTACGTGTACAACGGCGTCACCCGCACCACGCGCATGGATCACGACCCGGGCGACCGCGTGCAGGTGCAGGAGGGCGTGACCGCCGTTTCGGACGCCCGTTGATCACCGGTCCCGCAGCCCTCGAAGGAGCAGTGCAATGAACATCACCATGCGACGCATCGTTCCGGCGGCCGTGTTGGCGGCGGGGCTGGCGCTGGCCGGTTGCGCCACCGGTCCCGGGTACGGCAACGGTGGCTACCGACAGGGTTACGGGCAAGGCTCTGGCGGCGGCTACGGCCGCTGCCAGAGTTGCGGCGTGGTGCAGGACGTGCAGCCGGTGTACGTCGACAGCGGCAACAACAACGGTGGCGTGTTGGGTGCGGTGATCGGCGCCGTGGCCGGCGGCGTGCTGGGCAGCACCATCGGCAAGGGTGACGGCCGCAAGGCTGCCACGGTGGTCGGTGCGGTGGCCGGTGGCGTCGTCGGCAACCAGATCGGCAAGCGTTCTGATGACAATGGCGGCAATGCCTGGCGGATCGTGGTACGGCTGGACAACGGGCAGTACGCCACGGTGACCCAGCGCGACAACCCGAATGTGCGCAACGGCGACTACGTGCAGGTGCGCGACGGGCAGGTCTACCCGATGTAGGTCGTGCGAAGTGGACGTCCGGATGTCTGGACGTCTGGATGTCCAAATGAAAAGGCCCTCGCAAGAGGGCCTTTTTCTTTCTCAGTTCACGGCGTAGAAGGTGTGGTCGCCGATCGTGATCGATGGCTTGTTGCGCGACCAAGCGGGCGCCACCGCCACGGTGGCGAAGTGATCGGCGCGCGGCACCACTGCGCTGCGCTGGTTTGCCGGCAACTGCCAGACGTGGATCATCCGTCCGGCGATTTCCCATGCCTTGTGGAAAGCTTCGACGTTGGTGATCTCGAACGAGCCGGGTGTGGTGGTGGTGGCGAACTGGTGCGGCGCCATCACGACTTCGCACACCGTGTTGCCCCACTGGCCGCGTTCGCGGCGGCGCATTGCCACTTCGGCGACGGCCATCTGGCCGACGGTGGATTGGCTGCGTGCCTCCAGGTACACCGTCGTGGCCAGGCACGCCTGGTTCGCGACGGGTTGCGGCATCAGAGTGGTCATCCACAACAGCATGGAAAGTTTCATTGTCTGCCTCCAGCGTGCTGTACGCGCAGACCAGGGAACTGTCCGGGCGCCGTTGCGGTGGACGGGCTGGCAGGCCGTTCCACCTGGATTGATCGCACAGCCGAAACTTGTGGCTGGGCGAATGCCACGGGATTGTGGCGTTCGAGCGGCGGCATCTGTGCCGATCGAGGATGTTGTCGAGGCGCTGCGCGGCAGCGGTGCCGTGTAGCCTGCAACTTGTTCCGCACTTGGGCGGGTGTTCCATCCGGCGTTCTTCACCGGGTCGCGCCGATACGGAATCTTCCGGTTCGTCGCGTGCTTCGGCAGCCGTGGGTGGCGGATGCCGCATCGATAGGGTGGGCGGAGCCTAACGGCGGATTTTTTTCACGGCAAGTGCCGGGGCGTTCCGATTCAACGCACACTCATGCAAAACGTCGACAAAAGTGAACGACTGTTCACGCAACTGCGACGATGTGCGCGCTTCAGCTCTCCCAGCGATGTTGCACGTACAACCTCAGGCCATCGTCGAGTTGCAGTGCGTCGCGCTCTGTCATCGTCGACGCGATGTCGTCGTTCAACACCGCGAGTGCGTCGATGCTGTTGCCGTCGTCGACGACATCGAGCAGCACGCCGATGTCGTTGCCGTCGCGATGCAGGATGTCGCCGGCGATCGCGTTGCGCGTCAGGCGCACATTGCAAAGATGTCGCTTGTGCCCGCCGCGCCAGTGCAGGCGCGCAACGATTTCCTGGCCGGGATAGCAGCCCTTGTCGATCGCGACGGCTTGCAGGCGATGCAGCGACAGCGCGGGCGGCAGCAAGGCATCAAGTGCGGAAGCCGGCAGCCAGGGCCAGCCCAGTTGGATTTGTGCTCGTCGCCAGTGCTCGTCGCCCGTGCCGTCGGCAACGAGCTGAAGACTGTGCGCGCCGCAACCCAGTGCGACGGTGTTCGATGCGACGTGCACGGTGTGCGGCGGCAATGCGGCATCGGTGGCCAGCGTCGACCATGGCGACGGTTGCAGTGTGAGCCTGGAGCGGAACACGTAGCGTCGCAGGATCTCGCCCAGCGTCGCCGCGTCGCCGCCGCGCAGCAGCAGCAGCAGGCGTTGCTCATCCAGTCGCGCCAGATGGAACAGTGCTCGCACGCGGCCCTGCGCACTCAGCCAGGCGCTGAACTGCCACGCGCCGACGGCGAGCGACTGGACGTTGCTGCTGAATTGCGCGTGCGCGAAGGCGAGCGCGTCGGGACCTTCGATCAACAGGGTTTCGGCGTGGCGGGTAGTCGACATAGACACATGCAGGTGTGGTCGGCGGCGGCGGAACACAAGTCATCGCGGCGCCCGGTGCAGGCAGCGTTCGCGACATTCGTCAAGGTTGTGCGGCACTGCGGCAAGTATTAACCTTCGGCGGCTTGCAATGACCATGTCCGACACTTCCCGCTCAACCGAGTCCAAGCCTGCATCCGCTCCGGCGGAACCGCCGGTCGTGCCCGCGCAACCGGCGGGGGAGAAGGAGGCGACGGAGCGGCCGGCGCTCGATCCCACCCGCTACGGCGACTGGGAAAAGAACGGGCGCTGCATCGACTTCTGATGCGTCGCGCGGCGGCATGCGTCGTCGCGCGTTGCGGCCCGGTTTGACAGATAGCTTCAGCGATTCCACTTCAGGATAGCCGCCATGGCAGACACGCGACGACCGCTCTCTCCCCACATGCAGATCTACAAGTGGCAAGTGCAGATGGTGACCTCCATCCTGCATCGCGCCACCGGCATCGCGTTGGCCGTGGGCACGCTGCTGGTGGTCTGGGGCCTGCTGGCGCTGGCCGGCGGTGAAAGCCACTTCGACCAGTTCAAGACCTGCATCGGCAGCCCGCTGGGCATCGCCCTGCTGGTCGGCTGGAGCTGGGCGCTGTTCTATCACTTGTGCAACGGCATCCGTCACTTGGTGCAGGACACCGGCGCGGGTTATGCGATTCCGCAGTTCGTGCGTTCGAGCTGGCTGTCGGTGATCGTCAGCCTGGTGCTGGTGATCCTCGTCTGGGCCTGGGTGCTGACCACCGGAGGTGCCGCATGAGCGCGAACGCGAAGGATCTGCGCCATCCGCTGAAGCGCGCGCGTGGCCTCGGCTCCGCGCAGTCGGGCGTGGGCCACTGGTGGACGCAGCGCATCACCGCCGCAGCGCTGATCCTGCTCGGCGTGTGGTTCGTCATCACCGTGCTGTCGCTGCTGCATGCCGACTACGCCACGGCGAAGGCCGCGGTGGCGAAGCCGTGGAACGCACTGCTGCTGATCCTGTTCATCGTCACCATGTTCTGGCACGCCGTGCTCGGCCTGCAGGTGGTGATCGAAGACTACGTGCACACCCGCTGGAAGGAAGTGGTGCTGCTGGTGGCGATCAAGTTCCTCGCGGTGCTGTGCGCGCTCGCGGGCGTGCTGGCCGTGCTGCGCATCGCATTGGGAGTGGGGCCTTGATGTCGTATGCAAAGCAGGCCGCGTTGCCTGGCAGTGGCTGCCAGGTGGTAGCGCACCGCGCAGGGCAGGGTGGCCCCCTGTTCAAGCGGCGGGCTGCCGCATGGCGGCCACTGCCAGGCAACCCTGCGGGCCATGGCTGTTTGCCCGCGGTACTGCGTCATCGCTCAGTCGCGTATCGACATACGCTCCTTCGCTCATCCTTGTCCCGCGCGCAAACAGCTCATGGCGCGGCCTGCTTTGCATACGACATCAAGGCCTGACCGTGGAAAGCTACAAGATCCAGCAGCACAAGTACGACGTGGTGGTGGTCGGCGCCGGCGGCGCCGGCCTGCGCGCCACCTTCGGCCTGGCCGAGAAGGGCCTGAAGGCCGCCTGCATCACCAAGGTGTTCCCGACCCGCTCGCACACGGTGGCGGCGCAGGGCGGCATCGCCGCCGCGCTCGGCAACATGGGCGAGGACGACTGGCGCTTCCACTTCTACGACACCGTGAAGGGTGGCGACTGGCTGGGCGACCAGGACGCGATCGAGTACATGTGCAAGAACGCGCCGCAGTCGGTGATCGAGCTGGAGCACTACGGCGTGCCGTTCTCGCGCACCGAGGACGGCCACATCTACCAGCGCCCGTTCGGTGGCATGACCACGCACTACGGCAAGGGCACCGCGCAGCGCACCTGCGCCGCCGCCGACCGCACCGGCCACGCGATCCTGCACACGCTGTACCAGCAGGCGCTGGCGCACGATGCCGAGTTCTTCGTCGAGTACTTTGCGATCGACCTGATCTTCGACGACGAGGGCGTCTGCCGCGGCGTGCTGGCGCTGGACATGAACGAGGGCACGCTGCACCTGTTCCGCGGCCAGGCCGTGGTGCTGGCCACCGGCGGCTACGGTCGCGCCTATTTCAGCGCCACTTCGGCGCACACCTGCACCGGCGACGGCGGCGGCATGGTGCTGCGTGCCGGCCTGGCGCTGCAGGACATGGAGTTCGTGCAGTTCCATCCCACCGGCATCTACGGTGCCGGCTGCCTCATTACTGAAGGCGTGCGCGGCGAAGGCGGCTACCTCACCAATTCCGAGGGCGAGCGCTTCATGGAGCGCTATGCGCCCAGCGCCAAGGACCTGGCCTCGCGCGACGTGGTCAGCCGCGCCATCACCATCGAGATCCGCGAAGGCCGCGGTGTGGGCGAGCACAAGGACCACGCCTTCCTCAACCTGATGCATCTCGGCCCCGAGGTGATCCACGAGCGCCTGCCGGGCATCGCCGAATCGGCGCGCATCTTCGCCGGCGTGGACGTGACCAGGGAGCCGATCCCGATCCTGCCCACGGTGCACTACAACATGGGCGGCATCCCGACCAACTACCACGGCGAAGTGGTGCAGAAGAAGGGTGGCGACGTCGACGCCGTGGTGCCGGGCCTGTTCGCGATCGGCGAGGCGGCCTGCGTGTCGGTGCACGGGGGCAACCGCCTGGGTTCCAACTCGCTGCTCGACCTGGTGGTGTTCGGCCGCGCGGTGGCGCACCGCTGCGCCGAACTTATCCAGCCCGGCGCCGCGCACAAGGACCTGCCGGCCAGCGCGCTGGACCAGGCGCTGGCCCGCTTCGACGGCCTGCGCCACGCCAGTGGCGAGCTGCCCACCGCACAGATCCGCCTCGACATGCAGCGCACCATGCAGACCGATGCCGCGGTGTTCCGCACTGGCGAGACGCTGAAGGAAGGCTGCACCAAGATCGACGCGGTGCACGCCTCGTTCAAACACGTGAAGGTCAGCGACCGCTCGATGGTGTGGAACTCCGACCTGATCGAGACGCTGGAGCTGGCCAACCTGCTCGACCAGGCGGTGGCCACCATGCATTCGGCCGAGCAGCGTCCGGAAAGCCGCGGCGCCCATGCGCGCGAGGACTTCCCCGACCGCAACGACGCCGAGTGGATGAAGCACACCATGGTCAAGGTGGACGAAAACGGCAAGACCAGCTTCGACTACCGCCCGGTGCACATGTTCACCCTGACCGACGAGGTCGAGGTGGTGCCGCCGAAGAAGCGAGTCTATTGACGCCCCCGTAGGAGCGGCTTCGGCCGCGACCAGAGGTCATCGGGGCCGCAGCCCCTCCTACAAGTTCGATTGAAGGGTTCCGCACATGGCAGAGTTTTCGCTACCCAAGAATTCCAAGATCCAGCCGGGCAAGCACTTCCCAGCGAAGGATGCGAAGAAGCCCCGCACCTTCCGCATCTACCGCTGGAGCCCGGACGACGGCCAGAACCCGCGCATCGACACCTATGAGGTGGATCTGGCCGCGTGCGGCCCGATGGTTTTGGACGCGCTGCTGAAGATCAAGAACGAGATCGACCCCACGCTCACGCTGCGCCGCTCCTGCCGCGAAGGCATCTGCGGTTCGTGCGCGATGAACATCGACGGCACCAACACGCTGGCCTGCATCTGCGCGATCGACAACGTGGCCAAGGGCGACGTGAAGATCTACCCGCTGCCGCACATGCCGGTGGTGAAGGATCTGGTGCCCGACCTCACCCACTTCTACGCCCAGTTCGCCTCGATCAAGCCGTGGATGCGCACGCAGAGCGCCGCGCCGGACAAGGAGCGCCTGCAGTCGCCAGAAGACCGCAAGAAGCTCGACGGCCTGTACGAGTGCATCCTGTGTGCCTGCTGCTCGACCAGCTGCCCCAGCTATTGGTGGAACGGCGACCGCTACCTCGGTCCGGCGATCCTGCTGCAGGCCTACCGCTGGATCGTGGACAGCCGCGACGAAGAGACCGGCGCCCGCCTGGACGACCTGGAAGACCCGTTCAAGCTGTATCGCTGCCACACCATCATGAACTGCGCGCGCACCTGTCCGAAGGGTCTGAACCCGGCCAAGGCGATCGCGGAGATCAAGAAGCTGATGGTGGAGCGGCGCGCGTAAGAAGCATCTTTCCCTTTTCCCCTCCGGGGAGAAGGGGCCCGAAGGGCGGATGAGGGGCGGGGGCTCGCGGGAAGGTTGAACGAGGAAGGCTACCGATGATGGATCGAGGCAAGATTGGGCCCTCTCCCCAACCCTCTCCCCGCAGGGGAGAGGGGGCAAACGCGGCGCTGCGCGCCAACTGTCATGGATAAGAGCGGGCGCCTCCGCTGGCGCACCCGCCGCGGCACCCGCGAGCTGGACGCGCTGTTCGGCGGCTGGCTCGACGAGGCCTTCCCGCATGCCGACGAGGCGCAACAGCAAGCCTTCGACGAACTGCTCGATGTGCAGGATCCCGACCTGTGGGATTGGGTGATGGGCCACGCGAAGGCGCCGCGCGCGGACTGGCAGGCGATCATCGATGACATCCGCGCCCGCCATCGGCTTTGAATACCGGCCCTCGTGTTGGCTGCCGCGCCTGCTGCTGGCCGTGGCGATCCTGGCCATGCTGGCGGTGCTGCTGAGCGGCCTGCCGTGGTGGCTGAAGACGACGCTATTCGTTGCCGTGGCGCTGGTCGCGCATCGCGCCATGCGGCGCTGGTCGGCCTCGCCGGTGCGGGCGGCGGGCTGGAGCAGCGAGGGCGGCTGGAGCCTGCGCCTCGCCGATCACAGCGACTTGCCGGCCAGCCTGGCTTCGTTTCGCGTACTGGGCGCCTGCATCCTGCTGCGGCTGCGCGCCGCTCCGCTGGGCGAGCAGGTGCTGCTGCTGGCGCCGGACAACAGCGATGCGGACATCCGCCGCCGCCTGCGCATGCGGCTGGCTACCGTGCAACTGGACGAAGCCACGCCGCGCATCTGAACCCACGGCTTCTGCAGGCACTTCGCGGCGCCTGCGTTGTCCCAGCGAATGCCGGATAATGCCGGTTCCTTCGGGCGAGCCGCCCACCAAGAGCCTGCAACCGCCCATGTTCCGACCGCTCGAGCTTTTCATCGGCCTGCGCTACACCCGCGCCAAGCGGCGCAACCAGTTCATCTCCTTCATCTCCGCGGTCTCCATCGTCTGCATCTCGATCAGCGTGATCGCGCTGATCACGGTGATGTCGGTGATGAACGGCTTCGACTACCAGATGAAGACGCGCATCCTCGGCGCGATCTCGCACGCCACCATCTCCGGCATCGGCCAGAGCATCGAGGACTGGCCGCGCGCGCTGAAGATCGCCGAGGCGAACCCGCACGTGAAGGGCGCCGCGCCCTACGTGGAAATCCAGGCGCTGCTGCAGGGCCGCGCGCCGGCCGCGGCGATGGTGCGCGGCATCGATCCCGCGCTGGAACCCAAGGTGGTCGATATCGGCCAGCACATGGTGCGCGGCAAGCTCGACGCGCTCACACCCGGCAGCTGGAACATCGTGCTGGGCCAGGATCTCGCCACCCAGCTTGGCGTGAACGTGGGCGACCAGGTGGTGATGGCGGTGCCGGAGTTCCGCGCCACCCCGTTCGGCGGCGTGCCGCGCATGCGCGGCTTCCATGTGGTGGGCACGTTCGCGATGGGCATGGAGCAGTTCGACTCCGGGCTCGCCCTGGTCAACATCCAGGACGCCGAGAAGCTCAACAGCCTGTCGGGCCCCAGCGGCATCCGCCTGAAGCTGGACGACCTGTTCAACGCGCGCCCGGTGGCGCACGAGCTGGCCGACCGGCTGGGCCAGATCTACCAGGTGCAGACCTGGGAGCAGACCAACGCGAACCTGTTCTCCGCGATCTCGATGGAGAAGAAGGTGATGGGCGTCATCCTGTCGCTGATCATCCTGGTGGCGGTGATCAACCTGGTCTCGATGCTGATGATGCTGGTCACCGACAAGCAGGCCGACATCGCGATCCTGCGTACATTGGGCGCGACGCCGCGCAGCGTGATGGGCATGTTCATGGTGCAGGGCCTGCTGGTGGGCCTGGTCGGCATCGGTTTCGGCGTGAGCCTGGGTTCGCTGCTGTCGTGGAAACTGCCGGGCATCGTGAAGGTGATCGAGCACGTCTTCCACGTGCAGTTCCTCTCGCCGGACGTGTACTACATCAGCGAGGTACCCAGCCGGCTGGAACTGCACGACGTGGGCTGGGTGGCCCTGGTCACGTTCGCGTTCTCGCTGCTGGCCACCTTGTATCCCGCGTGGCGCGCCTCGCGCACGCAGCCGGCGCAGGCGCTGCGCTATGAGTGAGAAGAACCCGATGCCGTCGAACGATTGCGTGCTGCGCGCCCATCGCGTGGCCAAGACCTACACCGAGAGCGGCCTCAACACCCCGGTACTCAGCGACGTCAGCTTCGAGCTGAAGCGTGGCGAGACCATGGCCATCGTGGGCGCCTCCGGCACCGGCAAGAGCACCCTGCTGCACATCCTGGGTGGGCTGGACACGCTCTCCAGCGGCGAGGTGGAAGTGGATGGCCGCCAGCTGTCGAAACTCTCCGACGCCGAGCGCGGCCGCGTGCGCAACCGTTCGCTGGGCTTCGTCTACCAGTTCCACCATCTGCTGCCCGAGTTCACCGCGCTGGAGAACGTATGCATGCCGCTGCTGATCCGCGGCACCGCGATCGCCGAGGCGCAGCAGCAGTCCAATGCCTTGCTGGAACGGGTGGGACTGGGCGCGCGGGCCCACCACAAGCCCAGCGAGCTCTCCGGCGGCGAACGCCAGCGTTGCGCGGTGGCGCGCGCGCTGGTCACCAAACCCGCCTGCGTGCTGGGCGACGAGCCCACCGGCAACCTCGACGAGGGCAACGCGGCACAGGTCTACGAGCTGATGATCGAGCTCAATCGCGAGGTGGGTACCAGCTTCGTCCTGGTCACCCATGACCATCGCCTCGCGGGACGGATGGATCGCACCATGGTGCTGCACGGCGGCGTGTTGCGCGAGAAGCCGCGCGAATAGCTCCGTGGTTTTCCCCTCTCCCACTTGTGGGAGAGGGGTAGGGGAGAGGGGCTTTTGCTTCTCTCGCTGCGTGCGGCATCAAAGCGGTTTCGCGCCGCCATTGCGGCCCGAGCTACTTTCTCTTTGCTTGCCCAAAGAGAAAGTAGCCAAAGAGAAATGGCACCCCGCGGCGTCGCTTTCCGCCCATCCCTGGACGGAAAGTCCGTGAGCCGTGGCCGGGCTTTTCGAGCTGGCTCCTGCTCGCGCGAAAAGGCGAGCCCGTCCTTGGACTCGCCCGCTGTGCGACCTTCTCGTCCCCGCCTCGTCGCCGTCGCGGTGCCGCGGAAAGCAGGCGCGCATCGTGCGCGCCAGGGTCAAAGGCGAGGCTAACGCTTGAGCTCAGCCGCCGACAGACCGCGTAGCAGGATGGCGGTCGGCTGCAGCGATCAGTTGGGCGGCTGCCTGCCACTCATGCGCCAACGCCGTGCTGACGCGTTGAACCGTTTGCGCAGGTAAGTGCGCCCCGGTAAGGATTGAACGGTAACGTTCTGAAACCTCGCGAACTACAACTATTGCGCCTGAAGGATCTATAGCGAAGCAGCCACTGTCATAGAGCCTGTGGATATCGGAACGAAGAAGAATTCCGTTTTCCACCACTTCCGCGCCACGCCTCTTGGACGGAATAATATGTGCAGCTTCCAGCGCTTCAGCCATTGGTTCTCCAGATATGACGCAGCACCTATCAAACGCCAGCAATGCAGCGCGGAAGGCGTCTTGCTCTCGTTGAAGCCGCGAGTAGTACTCGCGTTTTGCGTCTTTGAACAAGCCATTAGCAAGGCTCTGCCACGAAGCGTCGCCGTCCCGATCCTTGTCGTCATTGTCGTACCAATTTGCGACACCTTTTGATGCCGACTCTCTGAAACGAATGACAGACTTACCCCAGCACGCATCCCTAGGCCAGATATGAGTGTTTTTCGAATGGTCGTAGAACAGGGTAATTGCAACTTCGCCATTGCCTACCTTACGCGTCTCTGACGTTGTGTTGTACGTGACCATTCGGCGCTCATTCGGCCACCATTCTGATGTTGCCGTAATCTGCACGCCTGCCAAGAGCGCAGCGACGTCAAGTTGCACATACTCATGCGCAAAATCCCAGTGTATGACAATGCCATGTGTCTTCATTCAAGTTCCCCGAGATGCAACCGCTGACGCCCAACGCGAAGTAGACCCCGAATCCGGGGATATGCACGGCATCGTCCTTGCCTCGTCGCACCCCGTCAAGCGGCGGGTTCCAGCCCTGTATCAAGCACTTGGTGGGCCGTATTCAGGCCAGTTCGCGCGAAGCGCTGTCGTGCATATCGCGTCGTCCGACGGCTATGGTTTATCCACCTACAACCGCGGATATGCACGGTTGCCGATGCCGCGCTCGTCAGCATGTTGCCGACAGGGCGCAGGCCTACACGCTTTTCGTCCGATTCCACGCGGTGGGCGCGATAGCCTCGACCGATACGGGAGGCGGCCATGTCGGGAGCTTTGCGCAAGCCATTCACCGCAACGCTGGCCGCGCCGGCGTTGCTGCTTGGTGTGCTGGCGGTGCAATGGTTGCCGATCCTGCCGCCGCACTGGCTGTCACTGACGCTGTTGCTGCCTGTGGCCGCGATGTTCTGGCGCCTTCCGCGCTGGCGCCTGCCGTTGTGTGTTTGTGCCGGCGCTTTGTGGGCGATGGCTGCGGGTGCGGGAGCGATGGACTCCCGCTTGCCGCGCGATCTGGAAGGCCGCGATTTCGTGGTCACCGGCCACATCGATGACTTGCCGCTGGAGCGCGACGACGCCACCCGCTTCGCCTTCGAGATCAACACCGCCGCGCTGGATGGCCAACCGGTGCCCTTGCGTGGAAAGGCGATGGTGTCGTGGTACGACACGGCGCCCCCGCTGGCCCCCTGCGAACGCTGGCGCCTGCTGTTGCGCCTGAAACGTCCGCGCGGCCTGCTTAATCCCGGCACCGCGGACGGCGAGCGCATGGCCTTGCAGCGCCGCATCGTGGCCACCGGTTATGTGCGCGAGGATGCGGGCAACGCCAAGCTGGATCGCGCGTGGTGCGTGGATGGCGTGCGCGCGGCGATTGCGCGCGGGATCGCGGCGCGGGTGCGCGACCCGCACGATGCGGCGCTGTTGCAGGCGTTTTCGGTGGGCGACACGCGTGGCCTGAGCCAGCACGACTGGGAAGTGGCGCGCGCGAACGGCATTCCGCACCTGATCGCGATCTCCGGCTTCCACGTGGGCGTGGCGGCGGTGTTCGGCGTGTGGCTGGCGAGCGCGCTGTATCTGCTGTGGCCGGGATTGGCGCTGCGCTGGCCGCGGGTGCAGGCGCAGGCTGCCGGTGCACTGCTGGCGGCGGGCATCTACAGCGCATTGGCCGGCTTCGGCCTGCCCACCGTGCGCACCTTGCTGATGATCGCGGTGGTGGCGCTGGCGCGTTGCAGTCGACGGGGCGGCGATGGTGCGCAGTCGCTGGCGCTGGCGATGATCGCGATCCTCGCGTTCGACCCGCTGGCGGTGCTGGCCGCGGGCTTCTGGTTGTCGTTCACCGGCGTGGGACTGCTGATGTTGTGCCTGCAGTCGCGCGGACGTGGCTTGCGCGCCTTCCTGCACGAGCTCACCGCGGGGCAGATCCTGATGACGGTGTCGCTGTTGCCGCTGACGATGTGGTTCTTCGGCGAGGCCTCGCTGGTGGGGGCGCTGTCGAATCTGATCGCGGTGCCGTTCGTGAGTTTCGTGATCGTGCCCTGTGCGCTGCTGGGCATGCTGTGCCTGGGCCTGTGCCCGCCGCTGGCCACGCCGGTGCTGTGGCTGGCGGCGCAGCTGGCGCATGCGCAGTGGTGGCTGCTGGAGCACATGGCGACCTGGCCGGGTGCGCACTGGTATCTGCCGCAAATGGCACCGTGGGCGCTGCTGCTGGCCACGCTGGGCGCGCTGTGGCTGTTCCTGCCGCGTGGCGTGCCCTTGCGCGTGCTGGGCCTGCTGCTGTTCCTGCCGCTGCTGTGGCCGCCGCTGGCGAAACCGGCCTTGGGTGCGTTCGAGGCCTGGGTGCTGGATGTGGGGCAGGGCCTGTCGGTGTTGCTGCGCACGCGCGAGCATGTGTTGCTGTACGACACCGGCGCGCGCTATCCATCGGGCTTCGATCTCGGTGAGGCGGCGGTGTTGCCGGCGATCCATGCACTGGGCATCGCGCGGCTCGACGTGTTGATGGTGAGCCATGCGGACAACGATCACGCTGGCGGTGCCGCGGCGGTCGTCGCCGCGTTTCCGCAGGCGCGGCGCTATGCGGGCGAGCCGGAGCGCATGCCGGTGCCGATGACGCCGTGCGAAACCGGACAGGGCTGGACGTGGGACGGTGTCCGCTTTCGCGTGCTGGGTCCGGCGGCGGATGCCGGCGGCAAGGGCAACGACCGTTCCTGCGTATTGCTGGTCGAGGGTACGGGCGGCCGGCTGCTGCTCACCGGCGACATCACGTCGAAGGTCGAGCCGGCCATGGCGGCGGCGCTGGGCGATGGCCCGTCGCCGGTGCTGCTGGTGCCGCACCACGGCAGCAAGACCTCATCCGATGCGGACTTCATCGACGCCGTGGACCCGCCGTTCGCCGTGGTCTCGGCCGGCTGGCGCAACCGCTTCGGGCATCCCAAGCCCGAAGTGATGGCGCGCTATGCGGAAGCAGGCGTGCCGGTGCTGAACACCGCCGACGGCGGGGCGATCGGCGTCGAATTTCCGGCCGAATCTCCAGCCCGCGTGAGCGGGCGCTGGCGGTTGCGCGATCCGCGCTACTGGCGGGAAACACCCTGATCCGTCCGGCAACGCCCGTCACAGTGGCGGCCGGGCCGGCTGCTATGATGCGGCCTCTCCGTTTTGAACGCCCGGTGGGACGAACGTGCTCGATATCCTGATGGCTGGCGGTTGGGCGATGCTGCCCATCCTGGTGTGCTCGCTGGTGGCGCTGGCGATCGTGCTGGAGCGTTGCTGGACGCTGCGGCGCAAGGCCGTGCTGCCGCCGGGGCTGGGCGAGGAGGTGCGCCAGTGGGCGCGCGCCGGCCAGCTCGACCCGAAGCACCTGGAAGCTCTGTCGAACGGTTCGCCGCTGGGCGAGTTGCTGGCCGCCGCGCTGGCGGTGCGCAGCCAGTCGCGCGACATCATCAAGGAGCGCATCGAGGACACCGGCCGCCATATCGTGCACGAGATGGAGCGCTACCTCAGCACGCTGGGCACGATCGCGCTGATCGGTCCGCTGCTGGGCCTGTTCGGCACGGTGATCGGCCTGATCCGGATGTTCATGCAGGTGATGGCCGGCGGCATCGGCGACCCGGCGAAGATGGCCGGCGGCATCGGCGAGGCGCTGATCTGCACCGCCTCCGGCCTTACCGTGGCGATCCCCGCCTACGTGCTGCACCGCTGGTTCCGTTCGCGCGTGGCCGGCTATTGCGTGCAGATGGAGAAGCAGGCCACAACGCTGCTGGACGAGCTGACCCTGAGTCCGCCGGTGGCGGCGCGTCCGCGCCGCACATCGGCAACCGTCGCGCCGAACGCGGGCTGATTCCATGCGCATCGGCAACGACCGCCGCCAGGACGAGTTCGAGATCAACGTGGTGCCGTTGATCGACGTGCTGCTCACCCTGCTGATGTTCTTCGTGCTCACCAGCACCTTCATCCAGCACTCGCGCATGCAGGTCACCTTGCCGAACGCCAGCGTGCAGGACCGCGACATGAACGCGCCTGCGCTCACCATCATGATCGACCGCGATGGCCACTACTGGGTGGGCAGCGACGCGGTGCCGGGCGAGGGCATCGATGCGCTGAAGCAGGTGATAGCCCGCAACGCGAACGGTGACCACGATCGCCCGGTGACGATTCGCGCCGATGCGTTGTCCTCGCACCAGAGCGTGGTGACCGCGATGGATGCGCTGGGCCAGCTCGGCTTCACCCGCCTGTCGATCGCCACCACGCCGAGCAAGCCGGGCGAGGCGCAATGAGCGGCGGCAGGACCGCGATCTGGGACGCGCACACCTGGGCCGTCTACAAGCGGCTGCTGGGTTACAGCCGGCGGTACTGGGCGGTGGGCCTGGTCGCGCTGGTCGGCATGATCCTCGACGGCGGCGGCCTGGCGGCTTTCACCAAGCTGCTCAAGCCGATGATCGACAACCTGTTCGTGCAGAAGGATCCGTACCTGATCTTCTGGATGCCGATCTGGATCATCGGCATCTTCTTCCTGCGCTCCTGCGGCACCTTCGTCAGCAACTACGGCATGTCCTACATCGGCCGGCACGTGGTGCAGACGATGCAGCGCGACGTGTTTGCCTCCTACCTGCGCCTGCCGGCAGCGTATTTCGGCAGCGAACCCTCGGGCCAGCAGATCTCGCGCATCACGTACACCAGCGAGCAGGTGGCCTCGGCCTCCAGCGACGCGGCAAAGATCGGGGTGACCGACGGGCTCACCGTGATCTTCATGTTCTACGTGATGCTGAGCACCAGCGCCTACCTCACGCTTTCCCTGCTGGTGATGGTGCCGGCGATCGCCTTGATCGCCACCGTGGTGAGCCGGCGCTACCGGCAGATCAGCCGCCGCATCCAGGGCACGATGGGGTCGGTCACCGGCACGGTGGAGGAAACGGTCGGCGCGAATCGCGAGGTGCGCATCTACGGCGGGCAGGCCCACGAGGCCGGCCGCTTCGACGAAGTGATCACGCACACGCGGCGGCTGAATCTCAAGATCGCGGCCACCAACGCAGCCTCCAGTTCCACCATCCAGTTGGTGGCGGCCTTCGCACTGGCGGTACTGGTGTTCCTGGGTACCCGGCCGCAGGTGCTGAACCAGATGTCGCCGGGCGTGTTCTTCGCCGTGCTCACCGCGATGGGCACGATGCTGCCGTCGCTGAAGCGGCTCACCAACGTGCAGGCCAACATCCAGCGCGGCATGTCGGCTGCCGAGGACCTGTTCGAGATCATCGACCTGCCGCCGGAGACCGACCGCGGCACCCGCGAACTGGGACGCACGAACGGCGACCTGCGCTTCGAGGACGTGCGGCTCACCTATCCGCGCAACGAGTTCGAGGCGCTGCGCGGCGTGGACCTGCATTGCGCGCCGGGCACGGTCACCGCGCTGGTGGGCCGTTCGGGCAGCGGCAAGAGCTCGCTGGTGAGCCTGCTGCCGCGCTTCAATGAACCCAGCGGCGGCCGCATCGTGCTGGACGGCGAGAACTACGAGGACTACACGCTGGCCTCGCTGCGCAGGCAAATCGCCTGGGTAGGGCAGAGCGTGGTGCTGTTCGACGACACCGTGGCAAACAACATCGCCTACGGCGAGCTGGCCGGCGCCAGCGAAGCCGAGATCGTGGCCGCGGCCGAGGCGGCCAACGCGATGGAGTTCATCGCGCGCCTGCCCAAGGGTATCCACAGCCACATCGGCGAGAGCGGCAACATGCTGTCCGGCGGCCAGCGCCAGCGCATCGCGATCGCCCGCGCCATCCTCAAGAACGCGCCGATCCTGGTGCTGGACGAGGCCACCAGCGCGCTGGACACCGAATCCGAGCGGCTGATCCAGCAGGCGCTGCAGCAGCTGATGCGCCACCGCACCACCCTGGTGATCGCGCACCGCCTCTCCACCATCGAGGGCGCCGACCAGATCGCGGTGATGGAGCAGGGCCGCATCGTGGAGCGCGGCAGCCACGCCGAACTGCTGGCGCTGGGCGGCCATTACGCCGCGCTGCACCGCATGCAGTTCCACGACGCCAAGCTCGGCAGCGACTGAGGCCGCCGTGTCGCGCGCGGACGCACTCGTCGAGGCGTGGTACGGCAAGGGTCACGTGCCATGGTGGACCTGGCCACTGGCGGGCCTGTACGGCACGCTCACTGCCTTGCGCCGCATGCTCTATCGAATCGGCGTGCTGCGCCGCGTGTGCCTGCCGGTGCCGGTGATCGTGATCGGCAACCTCACCGCGGGCGGCACCGGCAAGACGCCGCTGACGATCGTGCTGGCGGCAGAACTGCGCGGGCGTGGTTTCCGCCCCGGCGTGGTGAGCCGGGGCCACGGCGGAAGCCGGCGCGAATCGATGCTGCTGGGTGAGACGCCCGGTCCCGCCGTGGTGGGCGACGAACCTTGCCTGATCCGCGCCAGCGGCGTGCCGGTGGCGGTGGGTCGCGACCGCCCCGCGGCGGCGCAGTTGCTGCTGGCGGCCGGTTGCGACGTGCTGATCGCCGACGACGGCCTGCAGCATTACCGTCTCGCCCGCGACGTGGAGATCTGCGTGATCGACGGCGTGCGTCGCTTCGGCAATGGCCACTTGCTGCCCGCCGGGCCGCTGCGCGAGCCGCTGCGCCGGTTGGATCGCGTGGACCTGCGCGTCTGCAATGGCGGCGAGGCGCAAGCCGGTGAACATCCCATGCGGCTTGTCGGTGGCGAGGCGGTGTCGCTGGATGGTGCACGCGCGCAGCCGCTGACGAGTTTTGCGGGGCAGCGCGTGCATGCGGTGGCGGCGATCGGCAATCCCGCGCGCTTCTTCGCCAGCCTGAGCGCGGCCGGCATTGAGGTGATCGAGCATGCGTTTCCCGATCACCACGCGTTCATCGCCACCGATCTCGCCTTCGGCGATGCGCTGCCGGTCTTGATGACCGACAAGGACGCGGTGAAGTGCCGCGCGTTCGCGCTGTTGCACTGGTGGCGCGTGCCGGTGCGCGCGGAATTGCCGGTAGCGTTTTTCGAGGCTGTCGTGGCGCGCCTGCCTCAGGGCGCGCAGGAGCGGCCGTAGGAGCGGCTTCAGCCGCGATTCCCCAGCCGGTCGCGGCTGAAGCCGCTCCTACATGGGAGCGCCTTCGACCCAGACTTGGCGCACGAGCGGCCCGCCAATCCAGTAGCACAGCTCGGCCGGCTGCCTCGCATGCCACGCCACCAGGTCCGCGCGCTGGCCCACGGCGAGCGTGCCGCGATCAGTGAGGCCCAGCGCGCGCGCCGCGTGGACGGTGGTGCCGCGCAGCGCTTCCTCGGGTGTCAGGCGGAACAGCGTGCAGGCCATGTTCGCGGCCAGTCGCAGCGAGAGCAGGGGCGAGGTGCCGGGGTTGCAGTCGGTGGCGATCGCGATCGGCACGCCGTGTTCACGCAGCGCGGCGACTGGCGGAAGGTGCGTTTCGCGCAGCGCGTAGAACGCGCCGGGCAGCAGCACGGCCACGGTGCCGGCCTCGGCCATTGACGCGATGCCGGCGTTGCCCAGATGTTCCAGGTGATCGGCGGAGAGGCCGTGGAAGCCGGCCACCAGCGCGGCGCCGCCCTGGTCGCTGAGCTGCTCGGCGTGCAGCTTCACCGGCAGGCCGAGCTGCGTGGCCCGCTCGAACAGGCGGCGCGTCTCGGCGGGCGTGAAGGCGATGCGCTCGCAGAATGCATCCACGGCGTCGACCAGACCTTCGCCGGCCAGCGCGGGCAGCATCGTGTCGCAGACCAGGGCCACGTAGTCGTCGCGGCGATCCCTGTATTCGGGCGGCAGCGCGTGCAGGCCGAGGAAACTGGTGCGCACGGTGATGCCGAGTTCCGCGCCGATGCGCCGCGCCACGCGCAGCATGCGCCGTTCGGCATCGAGTTCCAGCCCGTAGCCGGACTTGATCTCCAGCGTGGTGACGCCGTCGGCGAGCAGCGCGCGGGCGCGCGGCAGCGATTGCGCGAACAGCGTGTCCTCGTCGGCCGCACGGGTGGCGCGCACGCTGGAGACGATGCCGCCGCCGGCCCGCGCGATCTCCTCGTAGCTGGCGCCGTTGAGACGCAGGTCGAACTCGTGGGCGCGGTTGCCGCCGAACACCAGATGGGTGTGGCAGTCGACCAGGCCCGGCGTGAGCAGCGCGCCGCCCAGGTCTTCCGTGTGCGTGGCGGTGGCGCCGTCCGGCAATTCGCGCATCGCCCCGACCCATGCGATGCGACCGTCGGCGCAGGCCAGCGCGCCATCCTCGATCAGGCCGAACGGCGTGTCGCCGTCAAACGTGGCGAGCGTGGCGTGGGTGAACAGGCGATCCCAGCGGATGGCGGACATGGGCGGCTCCGTGCGGCGAGGCGCCGATTATCGCAGAGCCGTCAACGCGGTTTCGGCAGCCAGCGCATCTCGTACAGGTCGAAGCGGCGATCCTTGATGTTCTGCACCGCGCCGGCGTTGCGCGCACGGGCCAGGCTTTCCAGGCTGAGGTCGGCGAACAGCACGGTCTCGCTGTTCGGGGTGGAGTCGGCGGCGATGCCGTCGCGCGCGAACGGGAAGTCGCTGGGCGTGAGGATGCAGCTCTGGCCGTACTGGATGTCGAAGTTGTTGACGCCGGGCAGGTTGCCCACGTTGCCGGAGAGCACCACGTAGCACTGGTTCTCCACCGCGCGCGCCTGCGAGCAGTAGCGCACGCGCAGGTAGCCCTCGCGCACGTCGGTGCAGAACGGCACGAACAGGATCAGCGCGCCCTGGTCCACCAGGTGGCGCGCCACCTCGGGAAATTCGCTGTCGTAGCAGATCATCACGCCGACCGGGCCGCAGTCGGTCTGCACCGTGGCCGCGCTCTCGCCGCCGGTGATCTTCCAGGTGATGCGTTCGCTGGGCGTGGGGTGCAGCTTCTCGCGCTCGTGGATCGAGCCGTCGCGCAGGCATACGTAGCAGACGTTGTGGATGTCGCCGTTGGCCTGCTCGGTGGGGTGGGTGCCGGCGACGATGTTGATGTTGTAGTGCACTGCCAGCCGGCCGAACAGCTCCTTCACCTGCGGCGTGTACTGGCTGAGCTTGCGGATCGTGTCGGTGGCCGGCAGTTCGGTGTTCTCGATCGACAGCAGCTGCAGCGTGATCAGCTCGGGGAACACCACGAAATCCGCGCTGTAGTCGGCGGCGATATCGGTGAAGTACTCGACCTGGGTGGCGAATTCCTCGAACGAGGCGATGCGCCGCTGCAGGTATTGCACGCTGGCCACGCGCACCTTGTCCGGCAGCTGGCGCGGCGAGGGGATCGAGGGAATGTCGGGCTGGTCGAGCAGCAGCGGGTTGCGCCACACCAGGTGCACGGCCCAACCCAGCGATTCGTGGTCCGAGGGCACGTAGTCGCGCAGCAGGCCGATGATCTCGAAGTCGTTCGCGAGCTGGAAGCTCAGGGTGAGGTCGCGGCGCCGGCCTTCCAGCACCGCCTGCACGTAGGCCTCGGCGCTGCCGTAGCGCTGCAGGTTGCGCGCCAGTCCCGGGATGCGCCCGCCAAACACGATGCCGCGCAGCTTCAAGTCCATGCACAGCCGCTTGCGCGCCTGGTACAGGCGCTGGCCGATGCGCATGCGGCGGTAGTCCGGATGCACCACCACTTCCATGCCGTACAGCCAGTCGCCGTCCGGCTTGTGGCGCGAGGCCATGCCGCCGCCGGTGATCTGCATCCAGGTATGCGGCGCCAGCGCGATGGCCTCGTCGGTGCGGAAGGTGGCGCAGTAGCCCACCACCTTGCCTTCGTACTCCACCACGAACTGGCCTTGCGGAAAGTGCGTCTGCTGGGAGCGCAGCATTTCCGCCGAATGGCCCCACTCGGGCGTGTAGACGCGTGCGGTGAGCTCGACCAGCGCCGGCACGTCGGCGGGCGTGGCCAGGCGCAGGCGCAGCTTCGGGATGCGTTCGCCGGTTTTCTTCGCCATGCGTGCATGCTGCGATGGCGGCGGTGAAGCGGATGCGAGCGTGCCGGCTACAATGCGCGGCATGAACAAGCATACAGGCATGCGCATGCGTCGCTCGCGGCAGGTGAACCGATGAACGGCTGGAAGGGACGAATCGACCTGCCGGAGGGCCCCGCAACCCGACGCTGGCACCAGTGGGTGCGCGAGCCCGTGGCCGGCGCCGCACCCGGCGTGGCGGTGCTGGGTTTCGCCAGCGACGAGGGCGTGCGTCGCAATGGCGGCCGGGTCGGTGCGGCCGAAGGCCCCGCCGAGTTGCGCGCGGTGCTGTCCAACCTGCCGCTGCTGGACGACACGCCGCTGTACGACGCGGGCACCGTGGACGTGGTCGACGGCGATCTCGAAGGCGCGCAGCAACGCTACGCCGCAAAGCTCGCCGCGCTGCTGGACGCCGGCCATCTGCCGGTGGGCCTGGGCGGCGGACACGAGATCGCGTTCGGCACCTATCAGGGCCTGGCACTGCATCTCGGCGAGCGGCGCCCGCGCGTGGCCATCGTCAACATCGACGCGCATTTCGACCTGCGCCGACAGGATCGCGGCAGCTCCGGCACGCCGTTCCTGCAGGCGATCGAGCACGCGGCCGCGTTGGGCCTGCCGCTGGACTACTGCGTCTACGGCATCAGCGCCTCGGCGAATACGCGCATGCTGTTCGACACCGCCGACGAACGAGGCGTGCACTACGTGCGCGACGACGAACTTGGCCTACTCGACCTGCCCGCGCGCATCGCGGAGCTGCAGGCGAAGCTGGCGAACGTCGACGTGATCTACCAGACGATCTGCCTCGACGCACTGCCGCACGCGATGGCGCCCGGCGTCAGCGCGCCCAGCGCGCGCGGCGTGCCGCTGGAGGTGGTCGAGCCGCTGCTCGACGCGATCGCCGCCACCGGCAAGGTCAAGGTGCTGGACGTGGCCGAGCTGTCGCCGCCGCATGATCGCGACCACGTCACCGCGCGGGTCGCCGCACGGCTGATCCATCGCGTCACGCATGCGGTCGCAAGTGCCGCAAGAACCTGATTCGACTGCGCGTCAGGTGGATGAGGGCCGGCTGAATTCCGCGCGGAAAGCGCCGCGATGACCGTCATCGCGGCGTGGGGCAGGGCGTTTCCAGCAGCACATCCCCCGTGAGGAGTGTGCCATGCGTCGTTTCCTGTCCACCTGCCTGATCGCCGCCGCCTTGATCGGCGGCAGCTGCGCGCTCACCGGATGCGTGGTGGTGGCGCCGCGTCCCGTCCATGTGTGGGTGCCGGGCTACTGGGGCGGTGGCCACGTCTGGGTCGGGGGCCACTGGCGTTATTGCTGAGGCTGGCGTTTCATGCGGCCGGGGCGTGGTGCGGCTTGCACCACCTCGGCCGCCTGTCCACGCTCGCGCAGGAAGTCGATGAACACGCGCAGCTTCGGCGGCACCTGGAAGCGGCTGGGGTAGTAGAGGTGGAAGCCGTCGTAGGGCGGCAGCCAGTCGCCCAGCACGCTTTCCAGCCGGCCGTCGGCCAGCGCCACACGCGCGAATGGTTCCAGCACGGTGGCCAGCCCCGCGCCTTCGATCGCGGCGCGCACCGCCAGCGGAATGCTGTTGACGGTGAGCCGGCCGTTCACCGCGATCTCGAACCACTGGCCCTTGCGCGGGCCGCTCTTGTGCGCGAACTCCCAGCGGTAGATCGCGCGGCTGCTGATCTGGCGGAAGTTGACGCAGTCGTGCGCGTCCAGTTCGCGCGGCTGCTGCGGCCGGCCGTGGCGCGCGAAGTAGTCGGGTGAGCCCACCACCACGGAGCGCATCGGCCCGCTCACCGGCACCGCCACCATGTCGCGCTGCAGGCGTTCGCCGAGGCGGATGCCGGCGTCGAAGCCTTCGGCGATCAGGTCGCTGAGACCGTTGTCGACGTGGACGTCCAGCTTCACGTCAGGCCAGCGCGCCATGAATTCGCCGAGCAGCGGATCGAGCAGGGCGATCGCCACCACGTCCGGCACGGTGAGCCGCAGCAGGCCGGCGGGGCGATCGCCGTGCTGGCGCAGCGCATCCATCGCCGCGTCCAGCTCGTTCAGTGCAGGCGCGATTCGCTGCAGCAGTTCCTGGCCCGCCTCGCTGAGGCCCACGCGCCGCGTGGTGCGATGGAGTAGGCGCGTGCCGAGCTGGGTTTCCAGCTGGCGCAGGGTCTGGCTCAGCGCCGAGGCGGTGACGTCCAGCACCGCCGCGGCGCGGGTGAAGCTGCCGTGCTCGGCGATCGCGCGGAAGGCGCGCAGGGCGTAGTCGTCACGCATGGAAACCTCGCTGGATGCCGTCATCCCGGCGATGGCCGAGATCCGGCACCCTAGATTGATTAGCTATGCTTGAAAGAACATCAAGATGCTGGCGGTTTTTCGTGGCAATCGCAAGGCGCAGACTGCGCCTCGTCCATCACCACGGGAGTTCGCCATGTCGCTCGATTCGTACTACACCCTCGGCCGTTCCGGCCTGCGCGTCAGCCGTCTGGCGCTCGGCACCATGACCTTCGGCGACGACTGGGGCTGGGGCGCGGCGGAAGACACGGCACGCGCGATGTTCGACCGCTACCTCGCCGCCGGCGGCAACTTCATCGACACCGCGGACCTGTATACCGAAGGCACCAGCGAGACGATGCTGGGCAAGTTCATCGAGCAGGCGGGTGCGCGCGATCGCGTGGTGCTCGCCACCAAGTTCAGCTACAACGCGCAGCCGGGCAATCCGAATGCCGGCGGCAACGGCCGCAAGAACATCCTGCGCGCGGTGGAGGGCTCGCTGCGTCGCTTGCGCACCGACTACATCGACCTGTACCTACTGCACACCTGGGACCGCATCACACCTGCCGAGGAAGTGGTACGCACGCTGGACGACCTCGTGCGCGCCGGCAAGATCCGCTACGCCGGCCTGTCCGACGTGCCGGCGTGGTATGCGGCGCGGGCGCAGACCTTCGCCGAGGCGCACGCGCTCACCCCGCTGGTGAACCTGCAGCTGGAATACTCGCTGGCCGAGCGCCACATCGAGCACGAATTCGTACCGCTGGCGACCGAACTGGGCATGGGTATCACCGCCTGGAGCCCGCTGGCGATGGGCCTGCTGTCGGGCAAGTACAAGCCGAGCGAAGCGGGCAGCAACGGTGACGGGCGACTGGCCAAGGTGGCCGGCGCACCGGGCTTCGACCGCTTCACCGAGCGCAACTGGAAGATCGTCGCCGCGCTCGAGGCGGTGGCGAAGCAGGCCGGCAAGCCGATGGCGCAGGTCGCCTTGAACTGGGTCGCCACGCAGCCGGGTATCGCCTCGGTGATCGTCGGCGCGACCAAGCTGGAGCAACTGGATGCGAACCTCGCCGCGCTGGACTTCGAGCTGCCGGCGGAGCTGCGCGCACGGCTCGACGCGGCCAGTGCACCGGAGCGTCCGTTCCCGTACTACATGTTCGCCGATACCCAGCAGACGCGTCTGCACGGTGGCGTGGCGGTGGGCGACAAGCCGGCCAGTTATGCCCCGCCGGTCCATGTACCCGCAGTGCCGGCACGCAACGTGAAGGCCGCGCGTTGATCCTTCCCTCCGGCCGTCGGCAGTGGTCGCCGATTGCGTATGCCATCAAGGAAAAGCCATGAACGTTTCCACACACCTGATCGATGTTGAGGGTGCCCGTCTGCACGTCGAGGAATCCGGCAGCGGCGACACCGTCGCCATGCTGCACGGCTTCCTGGTCGACAGTGGCCAGTGGGACGCGGAGTTCGCCGCGTTGTCGCGCGATCACCGTGTGCTGCGCCACGACGCGCGCGGCTTCGGCCGTTCGACCATCGAACCGGGCGTGGCCTATGCCCATCACGAGGACCTCGCCGCGGTGCTCGATGCCCGCGGCGTGCGGCGCACCGCGTTGCTGGCCTGCTCGGGCGGTGCCGCCACCGCGCTGGATTTCGCGCTGGCGCATCCCGCACGCGTCGACGCGATGGTGTTCGTGGGCGCCGGCTACTGGGGCCAGTTCGCGAATGGCACGCCGGCCGCGCGCGCCTTCATGCAGGCCTTCGGCAGCTATGACGTGCCCGGCATGATCGACAGCTCGCTGCGCGCCTTCACCGACGGCCCGCGGCGCCGACCGGAAGACGTGGATGCCGTGGTGCGCCGGCGCACCCGTGGGATGACCGCACACAACTTCCAGCGCGAACCGAATTACTGGCGGCGCACCGCGCTGGACCAGCGCGAGCCGCAGCCTTCGGCGCTCGAACGCCTGCACGAGATCACTGCGCCGACCCTGCTGATCGTCGGCAGCGAGGACCAGCCTGAGGTGATCGCGCTGTCCGAACGCATGGCCGCCGGCATCACCGGCGCGCGCCTGCTGCTGGTGCAGGGCGCCGGCCATCACGCCAACCTGGAAGCGCCGGACGTGGTGCTGGCGGAGGTTCGCCGCTGGCTGGCGCGGCATGCGCAGCGCAGAGTCACTGCGGCAGGCGCGTCAAGCGCTGCTTGAGTCTCGCAAGGCATCAAAAAAGCCGCGCCGGCGATAGCCGGCGCGGCTGCCTGCTGCGCAGCGGGAGGAGGTGCCGCGCAGCGGGTTCTTACTGGCCGCTCGACGATCCGCCGGCCGGATGCTGGGCCTTGAACTGCTGCCACTGCTGCTTGCGGGCTTGCTGCTGTGCCTTCATCGAAGCCAGCTGCGACTGCTGCGCCGGGGTCAGCACGTTGTAGACCTGTGCGCGGACGTTGGCCTGCTGCTGCACGCGGGCGGTGGCGGCGGCACCTTCGGCCTGGGCCAGCGAAGCCGTGGCGGCCTGGTAGCCGGGGTCGGTCGGGCTCATCGCCTCGAACGCCTGCCGCTGCTGGCGCAGCGCCTGCCGCTGGCTCTTGTTCTGCTCGAAGCTGCTCTTCATGATCTGCTTGATGCTGGCCTGCTGGGCGTCGCTGAGGTTGAGCTTGTGCAGCGCCATCATGCCGTGCCGCCCGCCGTGATGGCCCCAGTCGCCGTGCGGGCCGGACTGCGCCGCGACCGCGAAGCTGCCGAGGGCCAGCGCCGAGCTGAGGGCCAGGCCGAGAATGAGGTTCTTGCGCATGGTTGTCGCCTCTTGCGTGGGGGAGTGGAACGTGTGGCTATTGGACGACATCCGCGTGTGTATCTCCTTTGCGGGGGCGTAAAGATGGGTAAAGTGCCTGGGCGCCCACGCTGCCGTTTCGCTTGAATGGGCCACCGAACCCGTGAGCCGCCATGCCCAGAATCCTGATTGCCGATGACGATCGCGCGCTGTGCGGCCTGTTGGCCGAATACCTGCAGCGCGAAGGCTTTGTCGTGGATCTCGCCCATGACGGCGAGGCGGCGCTGGCGCGGCTGCACAACGCGGCGCAGCGGCCCGACCTGCTGATCCTCGACGTGATGATGCCGGGCCGTGACGGCCTGGAGACGCTGCGCGAGCTGCGCATGAAGTACCGCCTGCCGGTGATCATGTTGTCCGCGCGTGGCGAACCGGTGGACCGGGTGGTGGGGCTGGAGCTGGGCGCGGACGACTACCTCGCCAAGCCCTGCCTGCCGCGCGAACTGCTGGCGCGCATCCGCGCGCAGCTGCGGCGCAACACGCCGGTCGCCAGCGCCGGTGAACTGCAACTTGGCATGTTGCGCTTGCTGCCCGGCGAGCGCCGCGCCTTGGTCGGGGCACAGGAGCTGTCGCTCACCGGCGCCGAATTCCAGCTGCTGCTGGCGCTGGCGCAGCGCGCGGGCGAATTGGTGGACAAGGCGGCCTTGACGCGCCTCGCGCTGGGTCGCGAGCTGGAGCGCTACGACCGCAGCATCGACGTGCACGTGAGCCGGCTGCGCCACAAGCTGGCCGAGGCCTCGACGCAGGCGCCGCGCATCGACGCGGTGCGCGGTGCCGGCTACGTGCTGGTGGCGGGCGCGCCATGAATCCGTTCAAGAGCTCGCTGTACTGGCGCCTGCTGCTGTGGTTCTGCGCGGTGAACCTGCTGGTGCTGGTGCTGGGCGGCTTCCTCACCCGGCGCTTCATCGAATACCGCACCGAGGTGGAGATCGACTGGAGCGCGCTGGCGCAGTCGGCCGACCAGGCCTGGCAGCAGGGCGGCGCGCCGGCGCTGTCCGCATGGGCCGCGCGACAGCGCCACGAGGGCGTCGAGGCCACGCTGTTCCAGGATGGCCGGCCGCTGGCGCCGATTCGCCTGCCGCAGTCGGTCTGGCATGCGCTGCCTGGGATGCTGGCCGCCGACCGCGTGCTGGTGCTGCGGCCGTGGCGGGGCCTGTACGCCTACGTGGCGGTGCAGCCGGTCAGCGGCGCCGACGGCCAGTTGCGCCAGCTGGTGGCGATGAGCCGCTCGCACACGCGGCTGCGCCCGCAGACGCGCGAGCAGATCCTGTTCGGCGTGCAGCTCGCGCTGTCGCTGCTGTTCATCGGCCTGGTCGGCTGGTGGGTGGCGCGCAGCGTGGCCAAGCCGGTGCAGGCGCTGCGCGGTGCCACGCGGCGCATGGCCGCCGGCGAGCTGTCGGCGCGCGTGGATCATCCCGGCGGCGCCTCGCGCGACGAACTGGCGCAACTCGCCGGCGATTTCGACGCGATGGCCGAACGCATCGAGGCGCTGGTGACGCACGACCGTCGCGTGCTGCAGGATCTCTCGCACGAGCTGCGCTCGCCGCTGGCGCGGCTGCAGCTCATCCTGGACCTCGCCCAGCGCAGCGACGATCCCGCACGGGCAGCGGCGTACTTCGCGCAGGCCGAACAGGAGATCGCCCGGCTCGACCGCATGACCGGCGACATGCTCGCGCTGTCGCGCATGGAAGGCGGCCTGCCTGGCATGGAGCGCGAGCGGCTGGACTTCGCCGAACTCGCGCAGGAGGGCTTGCAGCAAGCAGTGCTGGAAGCGGGCGCACGCCACATCCGCCTGCAATGGCAACCTGCCGACGGGCCGGTCGAAGTGGTGGGCAGCCCCGTGCTGCTGGAGCGCGCGCTCGGCAACCTGATCGCCAACGCCATCAAGTACAGCCCGGAAGGCGGCGACGTGGAACTGTCGTTGCGCGTCATCGACAGACAGGCCGAATGCCTGGTGCGCGACCACGGCCCCGGTGTGCCCGAAGCCGAACTGGACTCGCTGTTCCGACCGTTCTTCCGCGGCAGCAACGCTGCGCGCGCCGATGGTCATGGCCTGGGTCTGGCCATCGCGCAGCGCGTGGCGAAGGCGCACGGCGGCGAGATCCTCGCACGCAACGGCGAGGGCGGCGGGCTGGAGGTGCGGTTGAGGTTGCCGCTGGCTGACGGCTGAGAAGCGAAGCAAACCCTCGAGCAAAGCGGAATCGCCAGGCAAGACTTGCTCCGGCATGCACATGGTCAGGTACAGACATGGATCGGTCGGTCGAATGCGCAGTGTGCCCATCATTCCAGCGTCAGTGGCATTTGTGTCCGGCTGTACTTCGCAGGTCGCGCGTCGTCCGTATCCATGCCGAGGCGGCGTCATGGATGGCACGGGTCTCGAAAAATCCTGAGGCTGCGTTGCGCCGCGAATAAACACTGGCGAAACGGGCGCGCGCATCGCGCAACCTCGGCACGATGCGCGCGGTCTCTGGTGTCTGCTGCCCGCATCCGATTGCCTGAGCGAGGAGACGAAACATGAAGCTGGCTGCGCCCGAAGCGGGGGAATCGCCCGATTCGCCGCCGAAGCTCACGCCGTCATTGCGCGTCATCGGCGGGGCGCAGCGGCACCGTCAGCTTTTCGCGCGTGAACCGGAATGGCAATTCAGCCTGATGCTGGTGCTGGAGGTGATCTTCGTGTTCGGCGCCATGCCGATGCTGAGCGCCAGCAAGGCTGATCGCGGCATCCTGATGCTGCTCCAGCTCATCCTGGCCGGCACTGCCATTGCGTTGCTCGCCAAATCGACCTGGCTGCGCCTGGCGCTGACGATCAGCTTCGGGTTGTCCCTGATCGTGCGGGTCGGCCATGGCCTGATGCCGCAGACGCTGACCATTTCCACGATTTTCGCGTACAACCTCCTGGTGACCAATGCGATGTCGCGGGCCGTGTTCGGCGCGGGACCAGTGACCTATCACCGGATCGCCGGGGCTGTCTTCATCTATCTCAACATCGCCTTGCTGTTTGCCCTGGCCTATGACGAGCTCACGCGTGCGCTGCCGGATGCGTTGTCCGGCCTGTCCGATGCGATGCGCGGCTATCCTTCGGAAATGATCCACTTCAGCTTCACCACGTTGACCGGGATCGGCGATGGTCCCGTCCTGCCGCACTCGCCGTTGGCTCGAAGCCTGGCCGATCTCGAAACGGTTGTCGGGCATTTGTTTCCAGCCATCTTGCTGGCTCGCCTGGTCGGGTTGCATGTTTCGGAGGCGCGCTGATGGCTTCGATCCCGTGTATTGCAAGTGTCCGATCCCGTGCAACCCTCTCCCGCAACGTGTGTAGGGGCTGCGCCTGGCGCGGGAGACGTGACGACTCCAGATCGGCAATGCCTGGAGGCGCATCGGCTTGATCGCCATGCCATGGAGGCAGACCATGGCCGCGATCACCCAATGGTTTCTCGACAGTCTGCAAACAGGAGTGCCGACCCGCCGATGCGCCGCAACGCTCTCGCTGCCGTGGGACTGGCGCTGTGCGCGGCGCTGTTCTTCACGATGACCTACGTGCTCAACCGCAGTCTGGTGACCGGCGGCGGGCATTGGGCGTGGGCAGTGATCCTGCGTTATCTCATCACCTTGCCGCTGCTGGCGCTGGCGTTGCCGTGGCGCGGCGGGCTGGGCGAACTGCCGCGCGAACTGCGTGCGCACCCGCGCGTCTGGCTGACCTGGAGCAGCGTGGGTTTCGTGCTGTTCGGCGTGCCGCTGACCTGGGCCGCGGGCAGCGGGCCGGCATGGCTGGTGGCGGGCAGTTTCCAGACCACGGTACTGGCCGGGCCGCTGCTGGCGCCGTTGATCTACCGCGACGCGCGCCGGCGGCTGGCCTGGCCCACGCTGGCGATCGGCGCGCTGATCGTGGCCGGCGTGTTCGCGCTGCAATGGGGGCATGCCCGTGGCCGCCTGAGCGCGAGCGACTGGCTCGCGGCGGGCGCGGTGGTGCTGGCCGCGTTCGCGTATCCGCTGGGCAACCGCATGCTGTTGCTGCACCTGGAAACCAGCGCGCAACGGGTGAACGCGCTGCAACGCGTGTTCAGCATGACGCTGTGCAGCTGGCCGCTGTGGCTGTTGTTCGCCGTGGTCGCCCTGTGCACCGTGGGCCTGCCGAGTTGGCGCGAAGTGCTGCTCGCCGGTGGCGTGGCGCTGTCCTCGGGCGTGATCGCCACCGTGCTGTTCTTCGCCGCCACCGACCGGGTGCGCACCCAACCCACCGCACTGGCCGCGGTGGAGGCGATGCAGGCGGCCGAGCTGCTGTTCACCACGGCGCTGGGCGCGGCCCTGCTCGGCGAGGCGTGGCCACACGGTTGGGCGGCGCTGGGTGCGCTGGCGATCGTGGTCGGCATCGCACTGTTCGGCTGGGTCAGCGGGCGCGAGGCAGCTGGCGACGAGGCGGCCATGCGTGCGCTGCGCAGCGATCGCAGTGCCTGATGATCCTTCGATTTATTGCGTATTGAATCGTTTGCTTGCGAAAAATCGGCCGGCAGGTTACATATCGGACTTCGATTGCCGACCAAGGGGAACCGCCATGCGCCATCCACGAGCCCAGCGCCATCCGGCAGCACTCGGCCTGCTGGCCTGCGGCCTGCTTGCCGGCAGCACCGGCGCCGCCGTGGCGCAGACGCAGACGCTGGCCGATGGCGTGCAGTTGCGCTGGAACGCCGAGCAGTACGGCAACCACCGTTACACCGTCGCCGTGGACAAGGCTGCGGCGGCGGTGCAGGTGACGATTCCCTGGCATCGGCGCGATCGCCATCCCGGGAATGTCGCCACCATCGTGGTGGGCCCGGGCGGGCAGGTGGTGGCCAACGTGCTGCGTGAGCGCATCGACCAGGCCGAGGGCGTGCTGGCGTTCGAGGCGAAGCAGGCCGGCATCTATGCGGTCTACTACCAGCCCTACATCGGCAGCGGTCGCTCGAACTATCCCACGGTGACCTACCGCACGCCGACGGATACCGCCGCCGCCGCATGGCTGAAGAAGAACGGACTCGGCGACCCGCGCCACGTGGCGAAGCTGCCGCAGGCGCGCGTGATCGGCTACGAGGCGGTGGACGATTTCGACGCCTATACCGACATGGAGCGCACCGCGACGCCGGACGAACTGCAGCATCTGCTGGCGGCGAATCCGGGCCAGCCGTGGCTGCTGTTCCCGGAAACGCGCGAACACCCGATCCGCATGTTCGCGCAGATCCCCGGTCGCTGGGCCGAGCGCGGCGAGGGCGGCACGCTGACTGACCACGCGCTGCGCGGCGAATACCTCAGTTTCCAGGTGGGCCTGTGGACGGCGCGCGGCGCAGCGCAGGACGTGCACGTGAGCTTCGGCGACCTGCACGGGCCGGATGGCGCGACGATCCCGGCGGCCCGGCTCGCCTGCTTCAACCTCGGCGGCATCGACTACGCGGGCAAGCCGTTCGCCAATCGCCTCGACGTGGTGCAGGGTCGGGTGCAAGCGCTGTGGATGGGGCTGGATGTCCCGGCGAACGCGAAGCCCGGCACCTACCGCGGCACGCTGACGGTCGGCGCGGACGGTGCATCGCCGCGGCAGGTTCCGCTGGCGATCACCGTGGACGCGGGCGCGGCGGTGGCGCACGGCGACGACGATCCGTCCAAGCTCACGCGCCTGCGCTGGCTCAACTCCACGCTGGCGCAGAACGACGATCTGGTGAAGCCGTTCACCGCGGTGACGGTGCATGGCACGAAGCTCGGCATCCTCGGCCGCACGGTCACGCTGGCGCCCAGCGGCCTGCCGGCGCAGATCGACAGCTTCTTCGACGAGCGCATGACCGGCTACGCGAAGACGCCGCGCGCACTGCTCGCCGCGCCGATGCGCCTCGTGGTGCAGGACGCGGGCGGCACGCATGTGCTGGGCGCATCGGGTACGCCGAACGTGCAGGTCGACGGCCCCGGCAAAGTGCACTGGCAGATGGCGGGGCAGGCCGGCCCGCTGAAGAGCGAGCTGACGGCGAGCCTGGAGATGGACGGCACGCTCAGCTACACGATCGCGCTCACCGCAACGCAGGCGGTAAAACTTGACGACATCCGGCTGGAGATACCGCTCACGAACGACGTGGCGCAGTACGAGCTGGGCCTTGGCCGCACCGGTTCCGCCACGCCGGACAGCTTCGCCTGGAAATGGAACGTGCAGAACAACCAGGACGGCGCGTGGATCGGCGCGGTGAACGCGGGCCTGGAATTCCACCTGCGCGACGAGCATTACCAACGGCCGCTCAACACGAACTTCTACCACGATCAGCCGCTGGTGATGCCGACCTCGTGGGACAACGCGGGCGCCGGCGGCATCACGCTGAAGCGCGACGGCGCGCGCTATCTGGTCAAGGCCTTCAGCGGCCCGCGCACGATGGCGGCGGGGCAGACGCTGCACTACAACCTCGTGCTGCGCGTGACGCCGTTCAAGACGATCAAGCCGGCGCAGCATTTCGCCGAGCGCTATTTCCACAAGTACGCGGATCTCGCCGCGATCAAGGCCGACGGCGCGAACGTGGTGAACATCCACCACGCCACGCCGATCAACCCGTGGATCAACTATCCCTTCCTGGAACCCAGGAAGATGAAGGCCTACATCGACCAGGCGCACGCGCTGGGCATGCAGGTGAAGATCTACGACACCGTGCGCGAGCTGTCCGACCGCGCGCCCGAGCTGCCGATGCTGGAAAGCCTCACCGGTTGCCGCATCGGCAGCGACGGCCAGGCGGCGTCGGGGCCGTGCAGCGAAGTCATCAGCCGCGGCAAGGGCGGCGGCTTCTCCTGGCTGCAGGAACATCTGGATGGCGACTACATCGCGGCCTGGCACGTGCCGGAGAACCGCGACGCGGCGGTGATCGACGCCGGCCAGAGCCGCTGGCACAACTACTACGTCGAAGGGCTGGACTGGCTCGCCCGCAACATGGGCATCGACGGCCTGTACCTGGACGACGTGGCCTACGACCGCACCACCATGAAGCGCGTGCGCAAGGTGCTGGACGCGCATCGCCCGCATCCGCTGATCGACCTGCATTCGGCCAGCCAGTACAACCCGCGCGACGGCTACATCAACAGCGCACTGCTCTACATGGGCCTGTTCCCGTACATCGATCGGCTGTGGTTCGGCGAGGAATTCGACTACGAGCACACCTCGCCCGCGTACTGGCTCACCGAGATGTCCGGCATTCCCTATGGACTCATGGGCGAGATGCTGCAGAACGACGGCAATCCGTGGCGCGGCATGCTGTTCGGCATGACCAGCCGGCTGGGCTGGTCCAAGGGCAGCGACCCGCGCCCGTTGTGGAAACTGTGGGATGCGTTCGGCATCGAGCAGGCCGAGATGATCGGCTGGTGGGTGCACGACACCCCGGTGAAGACCGACAACAAAGACGTGCTCGCCACCAGCTACGTGCGCAAGGGCGACAAGACCCTGGTGGCGCTGGCTTCGTGGGCGCCGGCCACGGTGAAGGTGAAGCTCGCGATCGACTGGAAGGCGCTGGGGCTGGACCCGAAGCACGCGCGCCTGGTCGCGCCCGCGGTCGAGAACTTCCAGCCCGCCGCCACGTTCCATCCAGGCGACGCGATCCCGGTGGAGCCGGGCAAGGGCTGGCTGCTGGAGCTCGAGCCGACGCACTGAGCATCGACCTTGAGTGACCTGCGAAAGCCTGTGACGACCGGCACAGGCTTTCGCCGATGCCGAAGCGTACACAGCATCCTCCCCCGACGCGTCACCGCGCCGGTTTGCGCTACCCCACGCATCGAGGACTGCCACGCATGAACCAGACCGGTCTAGCCATCCTCTGCGGCGGCCTCGTCGCCGGCACCATCGATATCGGCGCCGCGGCGCTGATCAGCCATCTCAACCCTGCCGTGATCCTGCAGGCGATCGCCAGCGGCGTGCTGGGCAAGGCTTCCTTCGTGGATGGCGCTTCGGCCGCCTGGTTGGGGCTGGCCCTGCAGTGGGCGATGTCGCTGCTGATCGCCGTGATCTTCGTGACCGCCGCCACGCGCATGACCTGGCTGCGCCGCCGTTGGCTGCCGGCGGGACTGGCCTACGGCGTGGCGGTCTACGTGGTGATGAATTACGTGGTGGTGCCGCTTTCCGCCGCGCCGTTCAAGGCGCCGGCTGCGCCGATGCCTATCGTGCTGAACCTGCTCGCCATGCTGCTGTTCGGCCTGATCGTGGCGTTCTTCGCGCGCACCGTTGCCGCGCGCGCGAACTGACACAAACATCTTCCATCCTGCTCCGGAGCATCGAGATGCCCGCTTCGTTCCGTTCGCCTGTCTGGCTGGCGCTGATCGCCGGCCTGGCCTTCGCCGGTGGCGCTTCCGCCGCCACGCTGCCCGTGCTGGCGGCGCCGCAGATCTTCGCGCCGGGGGTAATCTCCGGTCCCGCCAACGACGAGTCGCCCACCTTCAGCCCCGACGGCGACACCTTGCTGTTCACCCGCAGCGGCGCGGGTGGCGGCACCATCATGGAATCGCATCGCGTGGGTGGGCGCTGGTCGACGCCGCGCATCGCGTCGTTCTCGGGCGCGTGGCCGGAGCTTGCGCCGCAGTTTTCGCCGGACGGCTCCTACGTGGTCTACGTCTCGATCCGCCGCACGGACAGCACGCCGGCGCAGCAGCAGGTGAACCTGTGGCGGGTCGACCGCCGCGGTTCCGGCTGGAGCGAGCCCGTGCGCCTGCCGGCTGCGGTGAACATCGGCAACGCGGTGTGGAAGGCCAGCATCGCGCAGGACGGCAGCATCTATTTCCTTTCCATCGACGCGGGCAAGGGCCAGGGCAAGCGGCTGTACGTGTCGCATGTCGCGCACGGCGCCTACCAGCCGGCACAGCCGCTGGCGTTCAGTCATTACGGCGACGACGACGTGGACCCGGAGATCGCGCCGGACGGTTCCTTCATGGTGTTCGCCAGCGATCATCGTCTGCCGGGCGACAGCAAGGATCACTTGTTCATCGTGTTCCGCGCGGGCGATGGCTGGGGCGAGCCGCAGGCGATCCGCTACGCCGGCGACGACGTGCGCGGTTTCAGCACGGACTACCTGCCGCACCTGGGGCCGGACCATCGCACGCTGTATTTCACCAGCGACCGCACCGAGGCGGTGGCGCACTATCCGCACACGCCGGCGCAGGCGCGTGAATACCTGCAGCGCGTGGAGCAGTGGGACAACGGCAACTTCAACGCGTGGTCGGTCTCGCTGACGCCGCTGCTGGAGGCGCACAAGGCGACCCTGTAGGTCGGGATTCATCCCGACCCGCGCACGGTTGATGGGTGTCGGGGTGCATCCCGACCCACGCGGCGCGGTTGGCCGGCGTATCCTTGCCGGCGGTTTCCCGTCACGGGTGGATGGATGAAGCAGCAAGCTGGCATGGCATCGGCAGATCTCCCGGCCGATGCGGCGTCCTACATCCACCACGGCACGCCGGCGTTTCGCCGCACCAACCTCGCGCTGTTCGCCGCCGGCCTCGCCACGTTCGGCCTGCTGTACTGCGTGCAGCCGCTGATGCCGGAGTTCAGCCGCGACTACGGCGTCAGCGAAGCCGGCGCGGCGCTGTCGCTGTCGCTCACCACCGGCGTGCTGGCGTTCGCGATGCTGTTCGCGGGCGGGCTGTCCGACGCGTGGGGACGCAAGCCGGTGATGGTGGCCTCGCTGCTCTCCTCGGCGGTGCTGGTGCTGGCCAGCGCGGCGATGCCGAGCTGGGGTTCGCTGCTGGTGGTGCGCACCCTGCTGGGGCTCACGCTGAGCGGTCTGCCCGCGGTGGCGATGACCTACCTCAGCGAGGAGATGCACGTCGATTCGATCGGCCTCGGCATGGGCCTCTACATCAGCGGCAGCGCGGTGGGTGGCATGGGCGGACGCCTCGTCACCGGCGTGCTCACCGACTTCTTCGACTGGCGCGTGGGCGTGGCGGTGGTGGGCGTGATCGGCCTCGCCTGCGCGCTGGCGTTCTGGCGCGCGTTGCCGCCGTCGCGGCATTTCGTGCGCCAGCCGCTCTCCGCGCGCGCGCTGGCTTCGCGCTTCAGTGGCATGTTCCGCGACCGCGGCCTGCCGTGGCTGTTCGTGGAAGGCTTCCTGCTGCTGGGCGCCTTCGTCACCGTCTACAACTACCTCGGCTACCGCTTGCTGGCGCCGCCGTACAACCTCAGCCAGGCCGTGGTGGGCCTGATCTTCGGCATCTACCTGATCGGCACCTTCAGCTCGGCATGGATGGGCCATCTCGCGGGGAAGCTGGGTCGGCGCAAGGTGCTGTGGACGGCGCTGGCGCTGATGCTGGTCGGCGTGCTGCTGACGCTCGCCGCGTCGCTGTGGCTGATCATGCTGGGCATCGTGGCGATCACGTTCGGCTTCTTCGGCGGCCACTCCATCGTCAGCAGCTGGGTGGGCCGGCGCGCCGGCGCGGCGAAGGCGCAGGCCTCGTCGATGTACCTGTTCTGCTACTACATGGGCTCCAGCGTGGCCGGCGCCAGCGGCGGCCTGTTCTATGCCGGGCACGGCTGGAATGGCGTGGCCGCATTCGTCGGGGCGCTGGTGCTGGCCGGCCTCGCGATCGCGCTGGGGCTGGTGCGGCTGCAGCCGCTGGTGAACGTGGCCACGCCACCCACGCCGATGAGCAAGGGCGCGATGGGTTGAGCGGAGTTGGCTTTGGTAGGAGCGCACCCTGTGCGCGATGGCTCTGGTGTTTGATCGAAGCCAAAGCCATCGCGCACAGGGTGCGCTCCTACAAGGATTTATTGCGCGGCGGACTTCAGCATGTCCTTCACCGCCTCGTAATCACCGTCGTTCGCGGCGGCGGGGAGGCCGAGCAGGCGGGTCATCAGCGGATAGACGTCCACGTTCGGAAACTCGGGCACACGCAGGCCTGCGCGGAACGCCGGGCCGTGCGCCACGAACAGCGCGCGCATCAGCGGGTCGGCGTTGTCGTAGCCGTGGTCGCCGAGGCTGATGTGGCCTTTGCGTTTCGCCAGGTGCTCGGCGGTGGTGATGCGCCAGCCGGTGTCGGCGAGGCACACCAGCTGCGGCACGCGCGGGTTGCTGCCGTAGTGGAAGCGGGCCGGGATGCGCGTCTTGTCCCAGCAGCGCATGTGTTGCTGCGGTTGCTCCAACTGGCGCTCGATCGCGGCGAAGTCGTGGCCCGGCTTCGGGTTGAAGCCGGCGAGCACGCCAAGACTGACGGTGTTCACTGCGTCCAGCGGGATCAGCCGCTCGATCAGCACGCTGTTTTCCAGCGGCACGCTGGCCATGCCGTGGTCGGCGAGCACGATCAGGTTGATCCGGTCGAACAGGCCGCGCTGCCTGAGGCCATCCACCAGCCGTGCCAGCGCGGCGTCGGTGTTGCGCAGCGCCTGGTCCACCTCGGGCGAATCCGGGCCGTGGTCGTGGCCGGCATGGTCGACCTCGTCGAAGTACAAGGTGAGGAAGCCGGGCCGCTGCCGGGCCGGCAGGTCCAGCCAGGCCAGCACCTGATCCACGCGCTGGTCGGGCGTCACCTTGCCGTCGTAGGGCTTCCAGTAGTCGGGGTGCCTGCCGCGGATGTCGGCCTCGCTGCCGGGCCAGAACATGGTGGCGGTGCGCAGGCCGTGCGCGTCGGCGGTCTCCCAGATCGGCGTGCCCTCGGCCCACCAGCGGCCGTCGCTTACCGCCTCGCGGTTGCCCAGCGAGAACTTGCCCAGCGCGGGGTCGAGCATCGTGTTGTTGACGATGCCGTGATGGTCCGGGTACAGGCCGGTGACCAGGGTGTAGTGGTTCGGGAACGTCAGCGAGGGGAACGCAGGCTGCATCGCGTCGGCATGCACGCCGTTCTTTGCCAGCATCGCCAGCGTGGGCGTGAGGCCGCGGGCGAGGTAGTCCGCGCGATAGCCGTCGATCGAGATCAGCAGCAGCGGCGCGGGACGCGCGGCGCTTGCGCTGGCGGCTGGCGCGGTGGCCGCGGGTGGCTGCGTGGCGCAGCCGGCGCTGAATGCCGCCAGCGAGGCCAGCAGCAGGCGAAACAGGAATTTCATGCAGGAATCCATACGATGCGAATGTCTCCCCATGATCGCCCAGATGCCATGACAATCGCACGTTCTTGTGATCGGAAAACGCATCGTTCCCCGTCGCGCTGGCTGCTGGCCGGCATGCTCGCATTCGCCGGCACGGCCGCGGCGCAGACGCCACCGGCGAACGCGCAGTACCAGCAGACCGTGCGCCAGCAGCAGGTCAGCGACCAGTTGCAGAAGAGCCAGCAGCAGGCGCAGCAGCGCCAGAACGTGGCGAACATGGCGCAGCAGCCACTGGCGCAGGGCTCCGCCGCGCGCAGCCAGCAGGAGCAGGCCAATCGCGCGCAGCAGCAGCGCGAGAACGTGCAGCAGCAGGATCTCGTCAACCAGTACCGCGATGCTTCCAGCTTGCCGCAGCCGCAGCCGTCGCAGCCGACGGACGCGTCATCGCAGACGCAGCACGGTCACTGAGTCGGTGCGGGTGGCGCGGCGAACAGGTCGCCGTGCGTAATGCGGTGCTCGAACGACAGCAGGAAGCGCTTCGTTGGCAGGCCGCCACCGAAGCCGGTGAGGCTGCCGTCCGAGCCGATCACGCGGTGGCAGGGCAGCACGATCGGCAACGGATTGCGCCCGTTCGCAGCGCCCACCGCGCGCACCGCCTGCGGCTGGTCGATGCGCCGCGCCAGCTCGCCGTAGCTGGTGGTGGCGCCGTAGGGAATGCGCGCCAGTTCCCGCCATACCGCCAGCTGGAACGGCGTGCCGAGCGGATGCAGCGGCAGCGCGAACACCTGCCGCGTGCCGGCGAAGTATTCCTCCAGCTGCACGCGGGCGAACGCGAGCTTGTCGGCATCGTGTCTCCAATGCGGTGCCGGCATCTTCTGGTGGCGCCCGCTCTCGAACCACACCTCGCGCAAGCCTTGCGCATCGGCGACCAGGCGCAGCTGGCCGATCGGCGTGGGCAGCTCGTCGTACCAGATCGTTTCCGGTGTGCTCATGCAGCCGCTCCCTGGCGTTTCGCGCGCGGCGTCGACGCGGCGTCGGCACTCCCGCGCCACAGGTGGATCACCGCATACGCGCGCCACGGTCGCCACGCCTCGGCCAGCGCGGTCAACGCCTTCGTGCCGAGCGCCTCGCCGCCGCGTGCCGCCGCCCGGCGCAGGATCAGGTCCGCGGCGGGAAACGCGTCGGGATGGCTCAGCGCACGCATCGCCATGTAGTGCGCGGTCCAGTCACCGATGCCGGGCAACGCGACCCAGCGCGCCACGAATTCGTCCAGCGATTGCTCCGCGCGGAAATCCACCCGGCCGTCCAGCAGTGCGCGCGCCATGCCGCGGATCGTTTCCGCGCGTGCGCCGGTCACGCCGAGTTCGCGCAAGTCCGCGTCCGCCAGCGCTTCGGGCGTTGGGAACAGCCGATTCATTCCCGGCAGCGGCGCCTGCGCCAACATCACGCCGTGGCGCTGCACGAGGCGCGTGGCCAGCGTGCGCGCGGCGGCCACGCTCACCTGCTGGCCGAGCACCGCGCGCACCGCGATCTCGAAACCGTCCCAGCTGCCAGGCAGGCGCAAACCCGGGCGCTTGCGCAGCAGCGGACGCAACGTGGGCTCGCCGCGCAATGCGTCGGCGATCGCGCGCGGATCGGCGTCGAGGTCGAACAGGCGGCGCACGCGCGCCACCACGCCGAGCATCTGGGCCGGCTGCGGGCAATGCAGTTCCAGCTTCAGCGCATGCTCGCCGCCCGGCCACGCGGAAACGCGCAGCCAGCCCGGCGCGTCGGCGGGGCCGAACACGCGCGCATACGTGGTTTCGTCCACCAGTTCGATGCCGGGCAACGCGCGACCGCCGAGGAACGCGAGCAGCGACGCGAAATCGAACGGCGGCCGGAATGCCAGCCGCAGCACCAGTGCGCCCTCGGTCACCGCCGCGCGCGGCTGGCGGCGCAGCTCGCGCGGCGCGATGCGGTTCGCCTGCGCGAACGCGGCGTTGAAGCGGCGCAGGCTGCGGAAGCCGGATGCGAGCGCGACTTCCGTCACCGGCAGCGCCGTCTCCGTCAGCAGCTGCTTCGCGAACAGCAGCCGGCGCGTGGTGTGCACGCTGAGCGGCGAGGCGCCGAGCCGTTCCGTGAACAACCGGCGCAGCTGCCGCGCGCCCAGCCCGACGCGCGCGGCGAGCTGCTCCAGCGAACCTTCGTCCAGCGCACCGTGCCCGATCAGTTTCAACGCCCGCGCCACCACATGGTCGCCGCGCTGCCACACGTCGTTGCCCGGCGACAGTTCCGGGCGGCAGCGCAGGCAGGGCCGGAAACCGGCCGCTTCCGCCGCCGCCGCGCTCGCGTAATAGCGCACGTTCTCCCGCTTCGGCGACGGCGCGGGGCACACCGGCCGGCAATAGATGCCGGTGCTGCGGACGGCGGTGAAGAACAGCCCGTCGAAGCGCGCGTCGCGGCTGAGGCGGGCCTGTTCGCAGGTGCGCGGGTCGGGCAGGGTGACGGCATGGGGATCGTTCATGCCGGCAGGCTAGCACCGGCGAGTCGTTGCGACTCGCCGTTTTCGGACATCAATGGCACGCACCTGTTCCGTTCAGTGCACGGGCGTCATCAGATGCTGGTAGGGCGTGCCGGCCCACATCACGTACGGCACCGAGGTGTCCGGCGTCGCGCTCTTCGGATACGCGTCGTAGAACGTCGCATCCGCGCCGAAGATCATCAGGTGCGGGCCGGTGCGGATCCAGTGCTGGCCCGCCGCGGGTTTCATCGCGGACGGATCGGTGTTGCTCGCATCGACGCCGCCCTGCAGCATGTATGCGATGCCGGTCCCGGCCGGCGGCGGCTTGTGCGCCATGTACGCGGCTAGCCAAGCCCACGCGTTCTTGTCCGCGCACATCGGGTCCGGCCCCGGCGTGGCCGGGTTGTCCGGCATGCAGGTGAACGCGTTCGTGCCCTTGCGCAGCGTACGCATCGTGCCGTCCGCGCCCGGCACGACGATCGTGGCGTTTTTCGCGACGCTCGCCGGCGCCGCGCGCATCGCGCTAGCGATCAGTTCGGCATCCGTCGGCGCCTTCTTGTCGGCGGCTTGCAACCCGCCCATGGCGAGCAGCATCGTGGCGGCGATCGTGAAGCGGTACATCGATTCTTTCGCATGCATGGCAGCCTCCCCGCTATGACGCGCGATGGCCATGCCCGGACTCCCCGGCCCACCAGTCTCCGCCGCTGCCTGATGGCCGTCAATCGACGTCGGAAGGATGTTTCGGCCGACGTGGCGGCGCGCCTCGGGCCAGCCTGGCGGCGGGATCGCGGCCGGCCGGTCCGGCGCATTGACAGCCGGATGCGGATTGCCGAACGATCCGGACAGCGCCCCTTCCTTCCCCGAGCACACACGCATGACCCATGCATTCCGCAATGCCCGTTCGCCGCGCACCGCCCTGCTGGCGGTGTGGCTGTCGGCATGCCTGCTGCTTCCGGCCTGCGCGGCTCCCGTGAAGCCGGCGGCGCAGAAATGGGTCGCCACGTGGGGGCAGGCGATGACTTCACAGGTCGCGCGCGTCACCGGTCGCGACGGCAAGCCGGAACGCGATGCCTGGGGGCAGCCGGTCGAGCGCGCGCCCACGGTCGATCACCTCACCCTTCGCCAGCGCGTGAACGTCAGCGCCGGCGGCGCGCGCGTGCGCGTCCGGCTGTCGAACTATTACGGCCGTGCGCCGCTCACCGTGAGCGCCGCGCGCATCGCGCTGGCTGCCGGCCATGCCGATGACTTGTCCGCGATCGATCCCGGCAGCGACCGGCCACTGAGCTTCGACGGCGGCAAGCCTTCGATCACGATCGCGCCCGGCAGCGAAGCGGTCAGCGATCCGGTAGCCCTGCACGTGCCGGCGTTGTCGAACGTGGTCGTCAGCCTGTACTTCGACGGGCCGGCGCAGCTCGCCGATTTCCATCCGCTGGAACAGGCGCACACCACGTACGCGGTCGATGGCGACGCCACGCGACTGCCATCGCTGGCGCGGCTGCCGCCCGCGCACGCGCTGCCGCTCACGCGGGACGATCACATCTACCTGCTCGCCGGCGTCGAGGTCGAGGCGTCGGCGGGCACCCGTGGCATCGTCGCGTTCGGCGACTCGATCACCGATGGTGCGCTCGCCAGCTCGCCCACCGCACCCTGGCCCGCGGTGCTGGCCGCCCTTGCCCAGCGCCATGGCGATGCGGCGGCGGTGGTGAACGCCGGCATCAGCGCCGACGAGCTGAGCACCGACCAGATCGGCGCGCCCGACGCCGGTGCGTCCGGCCTGAAGCGCTACCTGCGCGACGTGGTCGACCGCCCCGGCGTCACCGACGTGGTGGTGCTGTTCGGCGCGAACGACATCGACCGCGGCATCGATGCCGCCGGTTATCCGAACGGCGCATCGGCCGGCGACCTGATCGCGTCCATGCGCATGCTGGCCGACGTCGCCCACCAGCACCACCTGCGCATCTACGCCGGCACGGTCACGCCGTTCGCCGGGGTCGCGGACTGGTACAGCCCGCGGCGGGAAGCGGTGCGGCTGCAATTCAACCAGTGGATACGCAGCTCGGGCGCGTTCGACGGCGTGGTCGATTTCTCCGACGCCGTGGCGGGCACGTACCAGCCGCCGACGCTGGCCGCGCAACAGTCCCCGCTGCCGGTCGGCATGGCGACGGTCTGCGCGGGCGACGCGGGCCTGCACCCGAACGACCGCGGCTACGCCGTGATGGGCACGCTGGCGTACAACGTGCTGTTCCACGCGGCGCTGCAACCGCCGCAGGGTTGCCACTGAGGCTTCATCGCCACGGCCGCGTCACGACTGACGCCTGCCGCCGACCATGCTCGCCAGCACCCCGTCGCGCCGGATCAGGCCGTGGTACAGCGCCGCGCCCAGGTGCGCGAGGAAGGTGAGGAACAGCAGCATCGCCAGCCAGCCGTGCAGGTGGCGCAACACCGCGAACGCGACCGGGCCGGCCGGGAAGATCGGCGGCAGCCGCAGCGATTCGCCCAGCATCACCGGGTAGCCGCCGGCCGAGAGCATCGCCCAGCCCACCAGCGGCATCGCGATCATCAGCGCGTACAGCAGCCAGTGCGAGGCATGCGCGGCGAGTTTCTGGATGGCCGGCAGGTCCGCCGGCAGCGGCGGCGGCGGGTTGCGCAGGCGCACGGCGAGGCGCAGCACGGCCAGCAGCAGGATCGCGATGCCCAGCGGCTTGTGGATGCGCAGCAGCCATGCGTGGCGCTCGGACACCGAGGCCACCATGCCGACGCCGATGAACAGCATCGCGAGGATCGCCGCCGCCATCAGCCAGTGCAGGATGCGCGCGGGCAGGGCGAACAGGCCGGTCGTGTTGTTCATGGGTGGGCCTCCGCTTGCGGCTTCGTGTCGACGCGGGCGGTGCCCGGCAGGTGCGCCTCCTCGCTGGTGCGGCGCAGGTAGGAATCGGCGTAGGCGGCCGAGCGCGCGGGCAGCAGCGGGTCGTCCGAGATCGCGATGCCGTCCGGCAGCACCGTCGGGTCGTAGTTGATGTCGCGGCAGGGGCCGCTGTCCTGCGCCTGCTCGCTGTCCACCACCAGGGTGCCGGCGGTGATCGTGCGGCGGTCGTCCGGCCACGCCTTGGTGGCGTCGTTGGTGGGGTCGCCCGGATTCGCCAGCGTCACCAGCAGCTTCCAGCGCAGCGGGCCTTGCGCCAGCCGCTGGCGCAGGTCGGCGTCGAGGTAGTCGGGCTGGCCGGCCGGCGCGGCGGCGCCCGTCGCATCGACAGCTTCCGGCACCACGCGCCAGCGCACCGCGTGGCGCTGGCCGTCGGGCCCGGTGAACACGAATGCGTCGAGGCTCCAGTAGCCGTCCGTGGCGAAACTGGCCGAGGGCTTCGCGGTTTTCGCCCAGGCGCGGAACGCGGCGGTTTCCGGATGCGCGGCGAAGAACGCGGCGAGCTTCTTCGGGTCCGGCTTGCCGGTGGCCGGGTCGGGCTGCCCCGCCTGCAGCTGCGCGAAGAACGCCTGCGGCGTCGCGACCGGGAACACCGGCATGCTGTTCATGCCGGTGCGCCATTGCTGGCCGTTCGCCAGCGCGAAGCGCAGCGCCATGCTGCGGATCGGCACGCTGCCGTCCGGCGCGTACGGGTTGCCGCCGGGAATCGCGAAGCGGCCGACCACCGGCGTGCGCTGGCCCGGCGCGAACACCTGCGCCACCGAATACGGTGCGGCCTCGCCGTTGCTCTGGAAGTAGCCGGCGACGCATACACCCTTCGCGTGGTTGCGCCGATAGCCGGGATGCACGCCGGCGTTCTGCTGGAACTGGTCGACGATGCGCCGGGGCGTCAGCCGCTGCGGCGAAAGCCAGCCGCCGACGTAGGCAAGCGCGAGCGCGCAAGCCGCGGGGACGGCGAGGATCAGCGCCCAGGCGCCCGGATGACGGGCAGGCGGGGCAGTGGCTGCGTGTGGATCGGGCATGCGGGATTCCTTGCCGGAGACGGGGATGAGCGCGGCCGTTGCCGGCCAGCGCCACCAAGGCTTTCGCCGCACGTGCGTGCCCGGTTACATGCTCGCCTGGCTGCGTTCTTCCGCAGGTTTTTCCGCCGCCATGCGGCACCGCCACTTTCCACGCGGGGAAGCGCTCGCCACAATCGGGTTTTCACCGGTTCCGCGAGATCGCCATGAACGCTCCCACCCGCATCGACACCACCCGCACCATCCGCGCGCCGCGCGGCAGCACGCTCACCTGCAAGAGCTGGCTCACCGAGGCGCCGTTCCGCATGATCCAGAACAACCTCGATCCCGAGGTGGCGGAGAACCCGGCGGAGCTGGTGGTGTACGGCGGCATCGGCCGCGCCGCGCGCAACTGGGAATGCTTCGACGCGATCCTGCGTTCGCTGCGCGAGTTGAACGACGACGAGACGTTGCTGGTGCAGTCCGGCAAGCCGGTGGGCGTGTTCCCCACGCACAAGGACGCGCCGCGCGTGCTGATCGCGAACTCCAACCTGGTGCCGCACTGGGCCACCTGGGAGCACTTCAACGAGCTCGATAAGAAGGGCCTGATGATGTACGGCCAGATGACGGCCGGCTCGTGGATCTACATCGGCTCGCAAGGCATCGTGCAGGGCACCTACGAAACGTTCGTGGAGATGGGCCGGCAGAGCTACGGCGGTAGCCTCAAAGGCAAGTGGATCCTCACCGCAGGCCTCGGCGGCATGGGCGGCGCGCAGCCGCTGGCCGCCACGCTGGCCGGCGCGTGCAGCCTCAACATCGAGTGCCAGCAGAAGAGCATCGACTTCCGCCTCAAGACCCGCTACGTGGACGAGCAGGCCAGCGATCTCGACGACGCGCTGGCGCGCATCGCGAAGTACACCGCCGCCGGCGAAGCGAAATCCATCGCGCTGCTCGGCAACGCCGCCGACGTGCTGCCGGAACTGGTGAAGCGCGGCGTAAAGCCCGACGCCGTCACCGACCAGACCAGCGCGCACGACCCGGTCAACGGCTACCTGCCCAGCGGCTGGACCGTGGAGCAGTGGTTCGAGCGCCGCAAGAGCGATCCGGCCGGCACCGCGAAGGCCGCGAAGCAGTCGATGAAGAAGCACGTGGAAGCGATGCTCGCGTTCCACGCGCAGGGCATCCCCACCTTCGACTACGGCAACAACATCCGCCAGATGGCGAAGGACGAAGGCTGCGCGAATGCGTTCGCGTTCCCCGGCTTCGTGCCCGCCTACGTGCGCCCGCTGTTCTGTCGCGGCATCGGTCCGTTCCGCTGGGTGGCGCTGTCCGGCGACCCGGAGGACATCTACAAGACCGACCAGAAGGTAAAGGAGCTGATCCCCGACGACCAGCATCTGCACAACTGGCTGGACATGGCGAAGGAGCGCATCAACTTCCAGGGCCTGCCCGCGCGCATCTGCTGGGTCGGCCTGGGCCAGCGCCACAAGCTCGGCCTCGCGTTCAACGAGATGGTGCGCAACGGCGAGCTGAAGGCGCCGGTGGTGATCGGCCGCGACCACCTCGACTCCGGCTCCGTCGCTTCACCGAACCGCGAGACCGAAGCGATGAAGGACGGCAGCGATGCCGTGTCCGACTGGCCGCTGCTCAACGCATTGCTCAACACGGCCGGCGGTGCAACCTGGGTCAGCTTCCATCACGGCGGCGGCGTGGGCATGGGCTACAGCCAGCACTCCGGCGTGGTGATCGTCTGCGACGGCAGCGCCGAGGCGGACAAGCGCATCGCGCGCGTACTGTGGAATGATCCGGGCACCGGGGTGATGCGGCATGCGGATGCGGGGTATGACATCGCCGTGCAGTGTGCGAAGGAGCAGGGGTTGAAGTTGCCGATGGTATAACTGTCACGGACCAGTTTGCGGGCTATACGGCAATGCCGTATAGTTCCGCCGTGCGGAAAGGAGTCTGCCATGTACGAGTTCATCGAGTCGTCGGTGTTTGCGCGGTACGTGGGTGACTACCTGACGGACGAGGAATACGCCGCACTGCAGTGGTACTTGTCCGATCACCCCGACGCGGGCGATCTCATCCCGTCGTCGGGCGGTTGCCGCAAGCTTCGCTGGGGCGCCGGTGACAAGGGCAAGCGGGGCGGCGTGCGCGTGATCTACTACGGCGTTACCGCACAGGGACAGATCTGGTTGCTCGCGATCTATGCCAAGTCGCGACAGGAAAACCTCCCGGCGAATGTCATCCGGTTGCTCAAGGAGCAGATGGTGAAGCCATGAAAAAGCTCAGCAAGGAAATCCTGGAACGCGACGCCAAGCGCGACATCGGCGCGGAGGTGCTGGAAGCGATACGCGAGATCAAGGCTGGCGGTGGTCGGCGCTTCACGGTGCAGGTGACTGAAGCCACCGAGGCCCGTCTCAAACTCGGGCTGTCCCAGGCCGATTTCGCCGCGATGTTGGGCGTCTCCACCCGTACCTTGCAGGATTGGGAGCAGGGCAGGCGCGAACCGAGCGGTGCGGCCAAGGCGCTGCTGAAAGTGGCGGTGGCTGCGCCGAAGACGGTGCGGAAGGTGTTGGCGGCGGCTTGAGTAAATACGACTCCGTTTTGCAGGCTGTGACCGATGAGCTAGCGCTCACGAGAGGTGCATGGGATGAGTGAGGTCGAGCCCGCTTTTTGGCGAGTGCACTGCCATATTGGCGACCATCCAGGTCAATGGCAGCGCTGGTATCGCGAACAATGCTGTGCGATCGGCTGGCCGCCGATGGCGTGGAAGGGTATGTCCAATCCGGACGGCTACACTGCCACGGATACCGGTGGGCACATCGATTTTTCGACATCAATCAATCATTGCCGGCAGATGCGTCCAGGCGATTGGATCCTCGCCACACTGCCTCGCAATCGCGTTGGCCGGCTGGGTCGTGTATTTCAGGTGGCGATCGAGGATGGTGATTGGAATCCGGTTGTGCTGCCGAACAAGCGACAGCCTTTTGGCGACAACGGTCGACGAATCGAAGTTCGCTGGGACTTGAATGTCGGCCCTGCAGACCCCGCCAAAGTCGTGCTGTTGCCCAAAGAGGCGCAGTTCATTGGCGGCCTAATTCGAGGCACGGTGCGTCAGCTACCGATTGAACGGCTCGCTAGTATCCGGGGCATCATGGACGACTCGCGACATTGGGTTTCACTCGCGTCGGCCTTCAACTTGGAAACAGCGTTGTCCGCGTATATCGCGTTGCATCCTCATAGATTGGAGGAAGGTCTTTCGTTGCACTCAAGCTTCGGTTCGACGGAGGCGCAGGTCGCTGATGGCGGCCGCATCGATGTCCTGCTGGAAGACCGCCGCGGAAATACCGTGGTCGTCGAGTGCAAGCAAGGCACCGCTACGATCGATGCCTGCGAGCAGGTGCTCCGGTATCGCCGGCAGATCGAGGAACTCGTTGCCGATCGCCAGAAGGTGCGCGCCATGGTCGTACATGGTGGCGGACGTCGCGTGTCTCGCGACGTTGTAGAGTTTTCTGTGGCAAATCAGATCGATCTCGTGTATTTCGAACTTACCGTCAATTTCGTCAATAGCGTCTGACAGTCAAGCAAAACTAGAAGGCGGCTACCCAGCCGAGGTACCCCAAACTGGTTCACCTATCGAGAGAAAAAGGTGTCAGGGACATTTCGGCGGAAAACGGGGGCAGGATCATTTAGCGGAACGATAGATGTCGACGCCCGGAACGGGGTCAGTTTCTCATGTACCGCTGTTGGGAGTGAGTCCGGCCCCGCTAGGTCGTGCCCCATCCCCCGAGAAAACGCACACCCCCAACGCCTGGCTCTTGGCCCGGTACATGGCGGCATCCGCGGCGCGCAGGTAGTCATCGGTGGTCGCGAAGCCGGCCTGGCTGCTGACCACTCCGATGCTTGCGCCGCAGGTCACGGTGTGCGGGCCGATCCGGTAGGGGGCCGCGAGGGCGGTCGCCATCTGCCGGGCGCGGTCGGCGGCGCCCGCGGGATCGATGGACTCCAGCAGCACGTTGAACTCGTCGCCGCTCATGCGGGCGACAAGATCGATGGGCCGTACGCAGGATTCCAGTCGGCGTGCCACCTGCTGCAACAGCTGGTCGCCCACGTGGTGTCCCAGGCTGTCGTTGACGCCCTTGAACCGGTCGAGGTCCAGCAGCAGCACGGCGAACGTGGTGGTGTCCCCGTGTGACGGCGCGTCGCCACCTTTCGACGCGCCGTCCCGATGCAGCGCGATGGCGTGTTCGAGACGGTCGCGGAACAATGGCCGGCCGGGCAGGTTGGTCAAGGCGTCGTACGAGCTGCCGCGTTCCGCCAGGTCGCTCAGCGACCCGGCCATGCGCACGGCGATGCCGTCTTCGAATTGGGCGATCCCGCGCCAGTTGAGCCACACCAACCGCCCCGAGCCATGACGGGCGCGAAAATCCACGGAGAAGTTCGGGTGGTGGCCCGACAGGTGCCTGCGGTAGGCCGTCTCCACGCGCTGATGGTCGTCGGGATCGATGAGCCGTTGCAGGAACTGCCAGCCGTCTTCATGCAGGTGGCCGGCGTCGTCCAGCCCGACAATCTCATGGAAGCGCTGGGACACATGCAGGACGCCCGTCTGCAGGTTCCAATCCCAGATGCCGTCGTTGGAGCCGCGGGTGGCGAGCGCATAGCGGTTGTCGGATCGCACCAGTTCGAGTTCGGTACTTTTCTGTTCGGTCACGTCGATCATCAGGCCGATCATGCGATTCGGGCGGCCATGGTCGACATCCACGCGGCACAGGTCGCGCACCCATACGACATCGCCGGATTTGGCGATCAACCGGTAACTCATCTCGTACGCATAACTGTGCGCTGCGTGGTACGCGGCATCGTCGATGACCAGGGCTTCCGCCAGGTCGTCGGGATGCACGTGCGCCCGCCAGAAACCCGGGTCGGCCCGCCACTCTTCCACCGAGTAGCCGAAAAGGCGCTCGACCTGCGGGCTGAGGAACGTATTGCCCACACCAAGCTCCGCTTCCCACACGACGCCGTCGATGGTTTCCAGCAGCCGCAGGAAGCGTTGGCGGTCCTCCATCAATACCTGCTCGGTGATCCCGGTGATCTCGATCAGGACGCCCTGGCGACTGATCACGCGATCCGCGGTGTCGGTCTTCGGGTGCAACTGCAGGCGCATCCAGCGATGGTCCGAGTTGGCGAAGCGCAAGCGGAACACCGGCATGCCTGCTCTCAAAGCTCTGGTGTCGTCGGGATGCACGAAGTCGAGCAAGGGCTGGCCGAGCGTCCGCTCCACCGGATGGCCCGTGAGCTTGTGCCAGGCGGGATTCACGTAGGTGATGATCCACCGTGCGTCCGTTTGCACTACCGCGTCGGGCAGCAGCTGCAGCAGTTCTTCGGACGGCGTGGGAGAGGCGGGCATCGGTCGCTTATGCTCACCGAAGCGCGATCGTCCAGTCCAGCCCCTGGTGTGAAACCCCGGCCAGGAAGATGCGGTCCATCGGGCGCCGCCCATGCGGAGCCTTTGAACAGACTCTTGCACTCACGGATGCCCGTTCCCGGCGGCCCTGACGAAATCGACGAACGCGCGCAGCGGCGCGGGCAGGTGCTTGCGGCCGGGGTAGTAGAGGTAGGGCCCGCTGAAGGGTTGCCACCACGGCTTGAGCAGCGGCACCAGTGCGCCGCTGTCCAGGTGCGGCTGCAGCCAGGCTTCGAACAGGTGGATGATGCCGAGCCCGTCCACCGCCGCGGCGACCTTGAGGTCCACCGCAGCGCCCAGGCGCACCAGCAGGGGGCCGCTGGGATCGACGCGCACGATCTCGCCCTTGCGCTCGAATTCCCAGGTCGGGATGGCGCCGCTGGCGAACTGACCGCGCAGGCAGGCGTGTTGCAGCAGGTCGCGGGGATGGCGCGGGCGTCCGTGCGCTTCGAGATATTCCGGCGCGGCGGCGGTGGCCATGCGCTGGACGCGGGGGCCGATCGGCACGGCGATCATGTCCTTCTCCAGTCGCTCGTCGTAGCGGATGCCGGCGTCGCAGCCGGCCGCGAGCACGTCCACGAAACTGTCCTCGACCACGACTTCCAGCCGGATGTCCGGATAGGCCTTGAGGAAGGGCGTGACGATGGCGGGCAACACCAGCCGCGCCGCCACGGCCGGCACGTTGAGCCGCAGCGTGCCGGCGGGGCGGTCGCGGTAGTGGTTCACCACGTCGAGCGCGCTGCGCACTTCGCCCAGCGCGGGCGAGAGTCGCTCGGCCAGGCGCTCACCCGCCTCGGTGGGGGCGACGTGGCGCGTGGTGCGGTGGAGCAGGCGCACGCCCAGCTGCGCTTCCAGCCGGCGCACGCTTTCGCTCAGGCGTGAGGCCGACATGCCGCTGCCGCGTGCGCCTTCGCGGAAGCCGCCGGCGCGCACCACGGCGAGGAAGGCGAAGAGATCCCGCAGGTCTGTGTCCATTGTCCTGATTCCCGCACGGCCCGTGCCGATTGCACGGGATTATCGGCCAGGTGACCGCGGCGTACAGTGCGGGCCTCGGCGCCACCTGGCCGCCCTTGTCCGGAGACGATCATGAGCAAGCTGACGAACGCGGGCACCTTCGCCCTGGGAAGCCGCACGGTGAACCGCATGGGCTATGGCGCCATGCAATTGGCGGGGCCGGGCGTGTTCGGGCCGCCGAAGGATCCCGCCGCGGCGCTGGCGGTGCTGCGCGAAGCGGTGGCGAGCGGGGTGAACCATATCGACACCAGCGACTTCTATGGCCCGCACGTGACCAACCGGCTGATCCGCGAGGCGCTGCATCCGTATCCGGACGACTTGGTGATCGTGACCAAGGTCGGCGCGCTACGCGGCGCCGATGCCTCGTGGAACCCGGCGCAGAGCCCGGTCGAACTCACGTCGGCCGTGCACGACAACCTGCGTAACCTTGGCGTGGACGCGCTGGACGTGGTGAACCTGCGCGTCATGGGCGATGTGCATGCGCCATCCGAGGGGTCGATCGAGCCGCAGTTCACCGCGCTGGCGGAACTGCAGCAGCGCGGTCTGATCCGCCAGCTCGGCCTGAGCAACGTCACCGCGACGCAGCTGACCGAGGCGCGCGGTATCGCCGAGGTGGTCTGCGTGCAGAACCACTACAACCTGGCCCATCGCGAGGACGATGCGCTGATAGCCGAACTCGGCCGCGCGGGCATCGCCTACGTGCCGTTCTTCCCGCTGGGCGGCTTCACCCCGCTGCAGTCGGACACCTTGTCGGACGTGGCCCGTCGGCTGGGCTTCACACCGATGCAGGTGGCGCTGGCGTGGCTGCTGGCACGCGCGCCCAACATCCTGCTGATCCCTGGCACGTCCTCGCTCGCCCACTTCCGCGAGAACCTGGCGTCCGCGACGATACGGCTCGACGAGGATGCGCTGGCCGAGCTGGCGACGATAGGCGCCGATGGCTGACCGCAGCGCCTGCCGTGGGTCAGTGTCTGGAAACCAGCTCGCCGCTCACCTTGCCGTCGGCGTCCAGCATCTGCAGTGACGGCGAGCCGTCCCTGGCGACCTTCATCACGATGCGCGGGCGGCCCTGCAGGTCGTCCATCGCGAGCTGCACGCTGCCATCGGTGTTGCGGCCGAGCACCATGCGCCGGGTCGGGCCGCCGCGTTCGGCGAAGAAGGCCTTGATCCGGGCCTGCCGCTGGTCCGCCGGCAGGTGCTTGATGGAGTCCATGAACTGGATTTCCTCCAGGATCGAATAGTCCGGGTAGTCGTTGAACTGCAGCTTGGTGTAGCGGCCGTCCTTTTCCTGGTGGGAATCCAGCGCCATGGTCTGGTCCTGCTCGTAGGCGTCGAAGGACGGGTGGCCATGCGATTCCCTGGTGCCGTCCTTGTTCTTCTCGCCACCGAAGATCAGGCCGCCGTTCTCGGTGCCTTCGTCGTTGTAGAAGATCATGCCGGCGGCCTTGCGGTCGGGGTGCGGGTATTCCTTGCCCTTGATGATGATGCCCGGCGCGGTGGCGGCATCGGAGATCACCAGCCGCAGCGTGCCGTCGGGCTCGCGCACGTTGATGCGCTGCACGTTCAATTCGTCGAGCGAGAGCTTTTTCGGTGTCTGCGCAAAGCCGCTGAGTACCGTTGCGGCGAATACCACCGTGAGCACGCCGGCATAGATCGTCAGGAAACGCTGGCCGATGGGTTTCATGGGCTCGCCTCTGTCGGACGGGGTGTTCGGCATGGTCACACGGATCGCCCGGATGTGGCGGCATGAGTCCCCGAACTTGGGTGGACGCGGTTCTAGCTGCACGTCCACAGGTTCGGCAAAAGCAAAGGCCCGCATCGCTGCGGGCCTTTGCAATGGCTGCTTGCGGATGTTTCAAACGCTGGGCCGATGCCTTTCCTTCACCTCGCGCAGAAGTTCAAGCATGTGTTCCCGCTGCGCGCGCCGCTTCAGCTCCTGCGCTTCAAGCAACTGCTGCCGCTTCGTCATCGGCTGCGAAACCCGGTCCGATGCAGCCGTCGATGACGGATGCATGATGTGCGTGAAGTAATGGACCCATGCCCGGAAGTGCCGCGGCGATTGGGGGTGCGATTCGAGTTTCATGGTCAGGACCTTCTGCGCATGCCACGGCCAGAGCGGTGAATCTGCGCCAGCAGTCGTTAGCCGGCAGTGACGTTATCGATAAGGCATCTGCCTGCGTGGAAGAGGGGCCGGGAAAGGACGCTGGGGACACTACCGGACCCGGTCCATGAGTCGGCCTGGTTGCGGAAAGCCGGTCCTGAACCCGCTCCGGAGATCTTCCGGTTCCTGACATTGGCCATCTTGGGCCCGGTGTGCCGCGCCCCCATGGTTTCCGGGGAGTGGCTGGCGATGATGGAGAGCGGAGCATGAAATCCTTCGGCAAACCGCCGCAGGGCGAACGGCTGGAGCGGCTGCGCGATCTGCCGATGTGGGACGGCGAGCGCTTGCGCAATATCCATCCGGTGCTGCCCGGCCTGCGCGATCCGCAGGCGGCGCGACCGACGCTGCGCGAGTTCCTGTGCGGCGACGACAACCGCACGCCGCCGCAGCCGTTGCCCGCGCATGACCCGCGCGAGGCTTGGTTGCGCAAGCCGGCGAGCGGGTTGCGCGCCACCTGGCTGGGCCATTCCACGGTGCTGCTGGAGATCGACGGCTGGCGAGTCCTCACCGATCCGGTGTGGGGCCAGCGCGCCTCGCCGTTCGCCCTGCTCGGGCCGAAGCGTTTCCAGCCGGTGCCGGTCGGCTTGCGCGACCTGCCCGCGATCGATGCCGTGGTGATTTCGCACGACCATTACGATCACCTGGACTATCCGACGATCCGCGCGCTCGCGAAGTCGAAGGTGCCGTTCGTCACCTCGCTCGGTGTCGGCGCCCACCTCGAAAACTGGGGCATCGCGCCTTCGCGCATCACCGAACTGGTGTGGTGGCAAAGCCATCGCGTGCCCGGCACCGGCCTCACCATCACCGCCGCGCCTTCGCAGCATTTCTCCGGCCGCGGCCTGAAGGATCGCAACCAGACGCTGTGGTCGTCGATGGTGATGGCCGGCGAGCGTCATCGCGTGTTCTTCAGTGGCGACACCGGGCTCACCACCGAATACGAATCCATCCGCGACCGGCTCGGCCCCTTCGACCTGGTCATGCTCGAAGTCGGTGCGTTCCATCCGTCCTGGGGCGACATCCACCTGGGGCCTGCCAATGCGCTGGCGGCGCATCGCCTGCTCGGCGGCGGCGTGCTGATGCCGGTGCACTGGGGCACGTTCGCGCTATCCACGCATGCCTGGGACGAGCCGGTCGAAGACCTGCTCGCCCTGGCCGATCCCGACGACACCGCGCTGCTGCTGCCGCGCCTCGGTGAGCCGGCCGAACCCGTCGAGCGCCGCGAAGTGCAGCCGTGGTGGCGACGTAGCCAAGTCGTGGGCGACAGGTCGTTGGTCAAACCCGAACCGCCCGAGCCCGCGATCAGCGGGCAGTTGAGCGACCAGTTGCCATGGCCGCTGGATTGAAGGGCATCGCATCGGAGGCGGCTCCGATTCCGGAATTCCCTCCATCCTCTTCGGGCGCCATTACCACTTGTGGCCCTCGAAGACTCAGAACTGGCAATCGACGCCGAGGCCGATGCCGTTCGAGCCGAGGCGGATGACGTTGCCGTCTTCCCGGCTGCGTTCGTCCTGCCCGAGGTAGCGATGGACGACGTAGGCGACCGCCTGCCAGTGCGGTGCGAACCGGTACTCCAGACCCAGTTCCTCTTCCTTGTCGGTCTGCGCGAGCCGCACCTCGCCCCCTTCGGTGCGCAGGCTGTTGACCCAGGGCAGCCGCCCCATCGTGACGTCTGCCGTGAGCTTCAGCGCATCGGTCAACGGATAGCGCAGGTGCAGGCCTACCGTGGGCACGGGCAACTCCTGCACGTAGAAGTCCTCCTTCAGTTCGTGACCGATGCTGTCGGCGGCGATGGTGCCGTCGAGCCTGAAATTGAGCATCACGTAGGTCGCCCCCACGCTGCCCCACAGGCGGCCGCCGTTGCCGAAGTCGACCAGCCGGTGCCAGTACGATGCGTCGAATGCGATGAAGTCCTGGAAATGAGTGGTGGTATCCAGGCGTCCGGGGGCGATGGTGGTGCCGTTGTAGTACACCGGTGCGTCGATCAGCGCGTGGCCGTTCAGTCGGCTGGTGGAAAAGCCGAAGTGCAATTCGCTGGTGTCGGAAAGCGGCTTCCAGGCATTCAGCCTGATCGTCTGCGTATGACTGACGCGCAGCCCGTCATGGATGGACAACTGCGTGCCCTGGATGGCGTTTTCCCGCACGCGGACCCAGCCGTTGGGTACGGCCTGTTCGGCCTGGACCGCCACATGCCAGCTGTCGTCGTCTGCGTACGCCGGAAGGCTGACCCATCCAGTGGCCACGAGCAGCATGGCGGCGCTGCGCAGGATGGATTGCGGAAAGCATTTCGTTCTGGACATGACCGAGTGGCTCGGGGTTTGGAAGCCGCCTCGCTCCGACATGGGACCTTGAACCTGCGTCGCCAGTCTACTCTCCGGGAAAAGGTGCCAGGGACAATTTTCGTTTCCTTCGGCGGACCTACTCGGACCCGGATTTCGAACGATCGGGCATGCGAGTCAGGACCTGTAGGTCGGCCTCCGGAAACTGCTTGACCACAGCCTGCACGCTATCCATCGGTGCCCCGCCCAAGGTCTCGGAGAAGAATCCGGCCAGCAGGCGCACGGTCAAGTCCAGGCCGCGCGCGCCATCGATGGAGCCGTAGCGGTTTTCGCGCAGCTTCCGCGGCATGGCGGAGGCCGGCAGCAACGCCGAGTCCTCGAAGTTGGTGTGGAACATGCCGCCGACGCGGACGCGAAGCGCGCGCGGACTGCGGCCGGCGAGATGGCGCCAGATGCGGTCGCGGCGGACTTCATTGCGCTCGGTGTCCCAGTCGCTCTTGGGCTGGGCGGGCCGGTCCGGTGGCTGCGACGTGACGTACAGCAGCGGCACGCGTGGCTGCTCGACCGCCGAGGGGCCGGCGTAATCGCCGTCCAGATTTGCCGCGGCGCGCACCCGTGGCGCGCGCGCCGCCGCAAGCATGGCGGCAGCCCCGCCCACCGAATGGCCAAACACGCCAACGCGATCCAGATCGAGGTGGCCGGCGTATGCCTTGCCCGCCGAGGCGTCCAGCGCAGGCAGTTCGCCGGTGGCCGAGACGATGTCCCTGGCCATCGTGTCGTAGCTGCGATCATCGAGCGGCATATTGGGCGCCATCCGGTTCCCGGCCAGCGGAACGACTTCGGCGATGCCGGGGGAGGCCATCGCCAGCACGACGTAACCGCGCGAAGCCAGCCCTTCAAGCAGAGCGCTGTAGTTGGTCGGCAGTTGGTGATAGCCATGCGCGAAAACCAGCACCGGGAACCGACCGGGTGCTGCAGGTGCATCGCTGGTGTGCCAGTGCGCCGTCAACATCGCCTTCGCTGCGGCGACTCCAAGCCTGCGCTCGAGGCTGGGCCGATAGGCGTCAGCCCACGCCCCATCCAGTGCGACGCCCCCGACGGCAGGCGTTTGCGTCGTGGGGTAGTAAAGCCAACCCCTCAACTCGCGTTTGCCCGATGGCGCGTCGGCGTCGCTGCGCGTGGTATCCGTCCATGCCAGCTCGCTGCGACCCACGCCATGTCCGGCCGGCACGGGAGTGACCGGCGCAGCCACATGGGCAGGCGGTTGCTCCGCAGGCGTACAGGCGGCAAGCGAGGCTACGACGACTGCGGTTGCAAAGCTCGCCTGGACGACGAGTTGGCGCAGAGAGAGGACTGGCATGCAAGCACCGTCCGCAGGGGAGGTGGCCGCATGCTGGAATGCTTCGACTCGCCGTGCATGTGCCATTGGCTGGAGAAGCAGAGGTGCCAGGGGCCATGCCTGGACCTGATTGGCGAAGACGCTCAGTCAGAGATTCCGTTCGCGCTGAGCGTAGCTTGCGATAGCAAGCGAAGTCGAAGCGTCAGGCTGTGATTACCCTTCGACTTCGACCCTGCGGGCCTACGCTCAGGGTGAACGGTGGGACATGGGCTGAGCGTCGTCACCAATCAGGTGCGCGGAAGGCTGGCCGGGTGTTCGAATGGTTCCCGACGTGATTCCTTGGAGTGCGCTCCCGTCAGCCGGCCGGCGGCTTGCCGGTGAACACCGCCAGTTGCGCGGCGAACGCTCGCTTGTACGCCGGCCGTGCTTCACCGCGCGCGACATAGGCGGCAAGGCTAGCGAATTCATCCAGCAGGCCCGAGGGCCTCAGTCGCTGCAGCGTGTGCACCATCATCAGGTCGCCCGCGCTGAACGCGCCGTCCAGCCAGTCGGCCTCGCCGAGGCGGATGGCAAGCTCGCCCATCCGGTGACGGATGCGATCCTTGACGAGCGGCAGGCGCTCCCCGGTCCAGGGCTTGTCGCCTTCCGCGAACTTCGCGGTTTGCAGTTCGAGGATGGGCGGCTCCACCGTATTGAGCGCGGCGAACATCCAGGTGATTGCGCGCGCCCGGGCGTTCGCGTCCTGCGGCAGCAGGCCCACATGGTGCTGCGCGATGTGGAACACGATGGCGCCCGATTCGAACAGGACGAGTTCGCCTTCCTCGTAGGTGGGGATCTGTCCGAACGGGTGCAGCGCGCGATGCGCGGGTTCCTTCATCGCCTTGAACGAAACCAGGCGAACGTCGCAAGGCTGGCCCGCTTCTTCGAGCGCCCAGCGCACGCGCATGTCGCGCGCGAGGCCCTGGCCGCGGTCGGGCGAGCTTTCAAAGGCGGTGATGGTGGGGATCATGAGGGGACTCCTGGTGCCTTCAGCTTGGAGAAAAGGTGTCTAGAAAAGGTGTCAGGGACAATCCTTGGAAGGCTGTCTGTGCGTGCGAATGGTCCCTGACACCTTGCTCCCTCATTCCTCGAGGGGACGTACCTCGGACTCGCCCTCGAACCCGGGCCAGTAGGTGCGGTGCAGCTCCATGAACTTCGTGGCCAGCTCGACGGCGTCCGCGTGCGTGGGGGCCTCGATCAGGGAATACCCGCCTACGACCTCCTTCGCCTCGGCGAATGGACCATCGGACACGATCACCTTGCCGCCGGTGAGGCGGACGCGCGTTCCCTTCGCGAGTGGTTTCAGCCCCGCACCGTCGATGAACATGCCCTTTTGCGCGTATTCCGCGATGAATCCACCCATCGCTTCGAACAGGGCGGGCGGGACGTCGCTGTGGTCATAGTCCGTGGGGTGCTTGATGAACATCATGTACCGCATTGCGTATTGCTCCTTGGGGGTGAAAGCTGGGGTGAAACCGGCGGGCTTTGCCGGCCGGGGCGGCGGCCGCGTCGAGGCGTGCCACGGTCACCACGAATGGCGTCTGTCGAAATCGACACTACTGTCGAAATCGACGTTGCATGACAAGATGCATTTTGAGTCGCAGGTCTTGCCCCATGTTCGGCGACAGATCGTTGCCATCGTCAGCCGCGCCGCGCCGCCTCGATCGCTGCAATATCGATCTTCGTCATCGTCATCATGGCGTCGAACGCGCGCTTGGCCGCGGCGGGGTCCGGGTCGGTGATCGCGGCCATCAGCATGCGCGGGGTGATCTGCCACGACAGGCCCCACTTGTCCTTGCACCAGCTGCAGGCGCTGGCCTGGCCGCCGTTGTCGATGATGGTGTTCCACAGGCGGTCGGTTTCGGCCTGGTCGTCGGTGGCCACCTGGAACGAGAACGCATCGGTGTGCGGGACGCCGGAGCCGCCGTTCAGGCCCAGGCAGGGGATGCCCATGACCGTGAACTCGACCGTCAGCACGTCGCCCTGCTTGCCCGCGGGGTAGTCGCCGGGCGCGCGGTGGACGGCGCCCACGGCGCTGTCCGGGAACGTCCTGGCGTAGAACGTCGCGGCGTCGAGGGCGGTGCCGTCGTACCAGAGGCAGATCGTGTTCTTGCTCATCATGGGGATTCTCCTGGTGTGGAGCGCGGAACGCGCTGTTTCATTGCCGGCGGCGAAGACGGCTCAGCCCGGGATCGTCGGTTCCACCAGCCGTTCCAGCAGGGTCAACGATTCCTGCCAGCCGAGATAACACTGCTCGGTGGGGATCACGTCGGGGATGCCGGCCTGCTCGATCTGCACTTCGGTGCCGCAGCTCACCTCGCGCAAGGCGATGGTGGTGACCATGGTGCCGGGCAGGTTGGGGTCGTCGAAGCGGTCGTCGTGGACGATGCGCCGGTTCGGCTGCAGTTCCAGGTACGTGCCACCGAAGCTGTGGCCGTTGCCGCTGCCGAAGTTGCTGAAGCTCATGCGGTAGCGGCCGCCGACGCGCGCGTCGAGCTCGTGCACGGTGCAGGTGAAGCCGTCCGGCGGCAGCCACTTGGCCAGCGCGGCGGGATCGAGGAAGGCGCGATAGACGCGTTCGGGTGGAGCGGTGAACACGCGCAGCAGGCGAACGGTGCCGGACATGGTGGATCTCCAGATGGGTGGCAGGGCGGTCTTCACTGTGACGACGAACGGGCGAGCCGCACATCGACACGGGTGGCGTACCGATTTTCCGATCGTGCGTCGTTGTCGTGTCAGCACGCGTGTCCGTACCGCGTCCGATGTCCGCTGCGAGTGTCCGCGGACGGATGTCCGCTCGTTGATGGCCGACACGAGAATGGCTTGGGAATGCGGGTTTCCGGGCTTCGTCTGGGTTGGCACGGTGCTTGCCATATCCATCTCGAAAGCTTCATTTGCACTCAACGGAGAGCCGTCATGAAATTCGAGACCCTGATGCTGCAGAGCCTGTTCACCGCTTGCCTGCTGATCTGCGTGATGACCGTCGGCGGCATGTTGCTGGCGTGAGCGGATCGAGGCGTCGGCGAGCTTCGCCGGTCGCTTCCGCGCATGCCGCTTCGTCTTGCGCGCATGCCTGTTCTTTCGATGTTGTTGCGGATGTGTCATTCGGCATGCATGACCTCCTGCCCATGGGAGTCGGTGTTTCCGGGCAGTAGTCTGCGCGCCGTCATCCGACGAGATTTTCATCGGGTGGCGGCGGATCGATGTGCATCGAGAGTTTCCGGCGACATGCCGGTTTTGGGCGGCACGGTCCGCCACGTTTCACGGGCACATGGCCAAACCCCTGGCGTGCCCGTGCTTTCCCCCACTGATATCAAATGGAAGCCATAACCATGAACAGCATTTTCTCGAAGCATCCTGTTTCGCGTCGCCTGGGCCGTGGCCTGATGCTGGCCGGCATCGCCGGCGTGTTCGCGCTGGCCGGGGTTTCCACGGCCAGCGCGCAGTCCACCACGGGCTCGGTGTTCGGCAAGGCGCCGGCGGGCTACGCCGTTTCGGTCCGTAGCGCGACCACCGGCACCGGGCGCACGGTCCACGTGGACGACAGCGGCCGCTATTCCGCCCGGGAACTGCCCAATGGCGTCTACACGGTTACCTTGAAGGACAAGGATCAGGCCGTCGCCAAGCACCCGAACGTGGAAGTGATCGTGGGCCGCGGCGTCGAGGTGGATTTCGACTGCAGCAAGATCAAGTGCGGCGAGATTGCCGACGCGAAATGAGCCAACGGGCATGTCGATGCCCTGATGCGCCGTGGATGGAACGGAAAGGCCCGACGGGAAACCGCCGGGCCTTTCCTTCAGGCGAAGGATGCGGCAGCTGCGTCCGCGAGCAGGAAATCCAGCGCTTCCTCGCACGGCGCATCCACCTTCAGCACGAGCAACGCATCGGTGCAGGTGCGGCTGTCGGTCATGCCGTCCTTTCGTCTTCAGCGCTCCGTGAACGACCATGTCACGGTTGATGTGGGTGATATTTCATGCCATATTCGTCCCATAATCCGGAGACGAATATGGAAGCCATCCTTGCCGATGCAAGCATCAGCATCACCGAGCTCAAGCGCAATCCCAGCGCCGTGATCGAGGCGGCCGACGGCGAGTCGGTCGCGGTGCTGGTGCACAACAAGCCAAGCGCCTACCTGGTGCCTGCCGAGACGTACAAGCGCCTGCTGGAACGGCTGGAGGATCTCGAGCTTGCCGAGCTGGTGCGCGAGCGCAGCGGCGAGAAACGGGTGAAGGTCAAGCTCGATGAGCTATAGCCTGGCGTTCGTGGAATCGGCGCTCAAGGAATGGCGCAAGTTGGCGCCGGGCATCCGCGAGCAACTGAAGCACAAGCTGGCTGAGCGGCTGGAACAGCCGCACGTGCCATCCGCACGCCTGCACGGCATGCCGGACTGCTACAAGATCAAGTTGCGCACGGCCGGTTATCGGCTCGTCTATCAGGTGGACGACAAAGTCGTGCTGGTCACCGTGATCGCGGTCGGCAGGCGTGACAAGGGTTTGGTCTATCTCACTGCGAAGAAACGCAGCTGACCGTCTTCGATCATGCCGCGTCCGTTCTCGTGGGCGGGTCGGAAACGATCACGGCTGCTCGCGCGGCGTCAGTACCGGACGGCACCGTTCCCTGCTGATGATCGGGTGCCGGCCATGGACGCGCCGCTGGGTGGCGCCGGATCGGCGTGTTCAGGCAGCGGGCGCCGTGACGGTGTGGAGCGCCATGTCTGGCGAGGCAGATGCGAGCATGAAGTCCAGCGCTTCCTCGCACGGCGCATCCACCTTCAGCGCGAGCAGCGCGTCGGCGCGGGTGCGGCCCAGCGTGACGGCGGCGACGGGCTTGCCGGCCTGCGCCGCGGCGTGGGCGAAGCGGTAGCCGGAATACACCATCAGCGAGGAGCCGACCACCAGCATCGCGTCGGCGCTGCGGCAGGCGTCCATGGCGGCTGCCACGCGATCACGCGGCACGTTTTCGCCGAAGAACACCACGTCCGGTTTCACGATGCCGCCGCAGTGCGGACACGGCGGCACGTCGAAGCTGGCGAAGTCCTGCTGCTCCAGGTCGGCGTCGCCATCCGGCGCATCGGCGGCGTCGAGGTCGGCCCAGTGCGGATTGCGCTCGACCAGCGCGCGCTGGAAATCGTGGCGCGACCCACGCCAGTCGCAGACCATGCAGCGCACGGTGTCGAGCCGGCCGTGAAAGTCGACCACGTTCGCGTTGCCGGCGCGCTGGTGCAGGCCGTCCACGTTCTGTGTCACCAGCAGCTCGATCTTGCTCTGGCGTTCCAGCGCGGCCAGCGCGTGATGCGTGGCGTTCGGCTGGGCGTGGCCGAAGCGGCGCCAGCCCACCAGGCTGCGCGCCCAGTAGCGGCGGCGGGTGGGCAACTCCTGCATGAAGGCGGTGAAGGTGACCGGCGGCGCGCGTTTCCACAGGCCATCGCGGTCGCGGTAGTCGGGAATGCCCGACGCGGTGCTGCAGCCCGCGCCGGTGAGCACGAACAGGCGCGGGTGGGACTCGATGAAGTGCTGCAGCGGGGTCATGGTGAACAAACCTGTCTGTAGGAGCGCACCCTGTGCGCGAATGCTTTGTTCCGATCAGCGCCAGAGCATTCGCGCACTGGGTGCGCTCCTACACAGTGCGGTGGTGGTCAGCCCAGCGTGGCCATGTCGATCACGAAACGGTACTTCACGTCGCCCTTGAGCATGCGTTCGTAGGCTTCGTTGATGTCCTTCATCGCGATCATCTCGATGTCGGAGACGATGCCGTGTTCGGCGCAGAAATCCAGCATCTCCTGCGTCTCGCGGATGCCGCCGATCGCGGAGCCGGCGAGCCGGCGCCGCCCGAGGATCAGGTTGAACACGTTGGGCGAGGGGTGCGGTGTGGCGGGGGCGCCAACCAGGCACATGGTGCCGTCGCGCTTGAGCAGGGTGATGAATGCGTCGAGGTCGTGCGGCGCGGCCACGGTGTTGAGGATGAAGTCGAAGCTGCCGGTGTGCTGCGCCATCTGCGCCGGATCCTTCGAGATCACCACCTCGTCGGCACCGAGGCGCTTCGCATCGGCCTGCTTGCCGGGCGAGGTGGTGAACAGCACCACGTGCGCGCCCATCGCGTGGGCCAGCTTCACGCCCATGTGGCCGAGGCCGCCCAGGCCCACGATGCCTACCTTCTTGCCGGGACCGGCGCCCCAGTGGCGCAGCGGCGAATACGTGGTGATGCCGGCGCACAGCAGTGGCGCCACGGCGGCGAGCTGCCTGGCCTCGTGGCCGACGCGCAGCACGAACTTCTCGTTCACCACGATGTTCTCGGAGTAGCCGCCCCAGGTGTTCTCGCCGCCGAACATGGGGCCGTTGTAGGTGCCGGTGAAACCGTTCTCGCAGTACTGCTCCTCGCCATCGGCGCAGGAGGCGCAATGCTGGCAGCTGTCCACCATGCAGCCCACGCCCACGGTGTCGCCCGGCTTGAACTTCGTCACGTGGTCACCCACCGCGACCACGGTGCCCACGATCTCGTGGCCGGGCACGGAGGGGTAGAGCGTGTTGTGCCACTCGTTGCGTGCGGTGTGCAGGTCGGAGTGGCAGACGCCGCAATACAGGATGTCGATCCTGATGTCGTGCGGTCCCGGCTGGCGGCGTTCGATGCTGAGCGGGGCCAGCGGCTGGCTGGCGGAGGCGGTGCCATAGGCGCGGGTCTGGGACATGCGGGTTCTCCGATGCGGGGAGCGGGAAAGTGGCCAAAGCTTACGCCTTGCGGCGAAGCGCGGTCGCAGCGGATGTCATGGGGGCGCGCGTCACGTTTGCAAAGGCCGGCATGCGCCGGTGCCATTGAAGCGCGGTGATGCGGTGCCCATCATGGCGGGACTGTCCCCATCGTGAGTCCACCATGTCCGATCTGTCCGCGTTCGCCGTCAATCGCCGTTGGCCCGCGCAGCACCCCGATCGCATCCAGCTGTATTCGCTCAACACGCCGAACGGCGTGAAGGTGTCGATCATGCTGGAGGAAACCGGGTTGCCTTACGAGGCGCATCTGGTCGACATCGGCCAGGACGAGAGCCACCTGCCGGAGTTCCTTGCGCTGAACCCGAACGGCAAGATCCCCGCGCTGATCGATCCCCACGGCCCCGACGGCAAGCCGCTGGGTCTGTTCGAATCGGGCGCGATCCTGGAGTACCTCGCGGAGAAGACCGGCCAGTTCCTGCCTGCCGATCCGACGCGGCGCTGGGAGACGATCCAGTGGTTGTACTTCCAGATGGCGTCGATCGGGCCGATGTTCGGCCAGGTCGGCTTCTTCCACAAATACGCCGGCCGCGAATACGAGGACAAGCGGCCGCTGGCGCGCTACGTCAACGAGTCGAAGCGCCTGCTCGGCGTGCTGGACGGGCGTCTCGCCGGGCGCGACTGGATCATGGGCGACGAGTACACCATCGCCGACATCGCCACGCTGGGCTGGGTCAACAACCTGATCACCTGGTACGAGGCGCGCGAGCTGGTGGAATACGAGCGCTTCAAGCACGTCGATGCCTGGCTGCAGCGCGGCCTGGTGCGGCCGGCGGTGCAGCGCGGGCTGAAGATTCCGTCCAAGGGTTGAGCACGGTTCCGGCACATTGAACGGACTGGCGGGGAGAGCGGCGATGAGCAAGGTATTGGTGACGGGCGGTTCGGGTTTCATCGGCAGCCATTGCATCCTGCAACTGCTGGCGGCGGGCCACGAGGTGCGCACCACGGTGCGCAGCCTGCAGCGCGAGGCCGCGGTGCGCGCCACGCTGGAGCAGGGCGGCGCCGGATCGGGCGCGCGGCTGTCGTTCGTCGAGGCCGATCTGGAACGGGATGCCGGCTGGCCGGAGGCGGTGGCCGGTTGCGACTACGTGCTGCACGTGGCCTCGCCGTTTCCGCCGACCCTGCCGAAGCACGAAGACGAGCTGATCGTGCCGGCGCGTGAAGGTGCGCTGCGCGTGTTGCGTGCCGCGCGCGACGCCGGCGTCAGGCGCGTGGTGCTGACTTCCTCGTTCGCGGCGGTCGGCTACGGTCATCCGCCGCAGACGGCGCCATTCGACGAGACCAGCTGGACGAATGCCGACGGCGACGACGTGCAGCCCTACGCGAAGTCCAAGACCCTCGCGGAACGCGCGGCCTGGGATTTCATCGCGCGCGAGGGCGGCGCGCTGGAATTGTCCGTGGTCAATCCGGTCGGCGTGTTCGGCCCGGTGCTGGGGCCGGACTATTCCACCTCGATCCTGCTGGTGCAGCGCCTGATGGACGGCGCCATGCCCGGCTGTCCGCAGCTGCATTTCGGCGTGGTGGACGTGCGCGACGTGGCCGACCTGCACCTGCGCGCGATGAGCGATCCGGCCGCCAAGGGCGAGCGCTTCCTCGCCGTGGCCGGCGACTTCATGTCGATCCGCGACATCGCCGTCACGCTGAAAGAGCGCATGGGCAGCGCGGCGCGCAAGGTGCCCACGCTGCGGCTGCCGAACTGGCTGGTGCGGCTTGCGGCGTTGCGCGATCCGTCGGTGAAGCAGATCCTTCCGGAACTCGGCAAGCGCAAGAATGCGACCAGTGCCAAGGCGCAACGCGTGCTCGGCTGGTCGCCGCGCCCGAACCGGGATGCCGTGGTCGCCACGGCCGAGAGCCTGGTGAAACTGGGCCTGCTCAAGGCATGAACGATGGCGCGCGCCACGCGACGACTCCAGTCCCCGACCACGGAGATTCCACATGCAAACCCAGATCGCCTTGCTGCGCGCGGTGAACGTGGGCGGCACCGGCAAGCTGCCGATGGCCGAGTTGCGCGCGATGTGCGAGCAGGCGGGCTTCGCGGACGTGCGCACCTACATCGCCAGCGGCAACGTGGTGTTCCGCAGCGCGTTGCCGGAATACAAGGTGGCGGCGGCACTGGAGGCGCGGCTGGCGGCGTATGCCGGCAAGCCAGTGGGCGTGCTGGTGCGCACGGCGGCCGAGATGGCCGAGGTGCTGGCGGCCAATCCGTTTCCCGACGCGCCGGGCAATCGCGTGGTGGCGATCTTCCTGGACAGCCCGCCGCCGGCCGACGCGCTGGAACACGCCAGTGGTCGCAGACAGGAGGCGATGGCGCTGGGCCGGCGCGAGATCTACGTGCGCTACGGCGAAGGCATGGCCGATTCGCGACTGCGCATTCCCGCGGCCAAGGCCGGCACGGCGCGCAACCTCAACACCGTCGCCAAGCTGGCGGCCATGGCGGCGACATGAGGTGGATGGGTGGCCGACTCTTCCGTCTCGGCGATGCGAGCCGGAGACCGTGCGCGTGATGGGCGACGCCTTGCTTGCCCTGGTCGAAACGCTGGAACACGAGCGTTCGCTGGATGCCCCGGATCGCCTGCGTGAGCGCATCGAGGCGCTCGATCGTCTGGATGCGCTCGCGCCTGCCGAGGACGAGGGGGCGCTCGCTCGGCGTGCCCGGGCGATCCGGCAGCGGCTGGAGGCGGCCAACGCGCTGCAGTTCGAAGCCATCCGCGCGGCGATCCGGCGGGGCGAGGGCCGCGATGCGCTCGAGCTCGCCGACGATGACGAGGCATGCCGCGCCGGCGACGCCTACGACTGGCGCGACGAACTGGTCGCCGGCGTGTTGCCGTTCGGCGAACCGGGCGAAGCGGCCGCGCTGGCGCCGGAGATGGTGTTCTACCAGCCCACGCCGGCGCGGCATGTGTTCGACCTGCTCGATCGTCTTGCGCTGGATGCGGGCGACGTGCTGGTCGACCTGGGTTCGGGTCTCGGCCATGTGCCGCTGCTCACCGCGATCTGCACCCCGGCGCGCGGCATCGGCATCGAGATCGAGCCGGTCTACGTGGTGGCTGCGCACGCCTGCGCGCAAGCGCTGCAACTGGCGAATGCGCAATTCGTGCAAGGCGACGCGCGTGCAACGGACTTCGCCGTCGGCAGCGTGTTCTACCTCTACACGCCGTTCACCGGCTCGGTCCTGCGCCGCGTGCTGGACGCGTTGCGGCACGAGGCGACACGCCGCGCTTTCCGCGCGTGCAGTTTCGGACCGTGCACGGGCGTGCTGGCTGCCGAGCCATGGCTGGCCGGCGAGGATGCGTCGACGCCCGGCCGCGTGGCGGTCTTCCGCACGCGCCGCTGAGCCGGCGAGCTGCCTCGACCTTGCCACATGCACCGCCCGGAAAAGTCCGGGCATGCATGCAGAGTGACGGCTCGATGCGTTTCCCGTGCACCCGTCAAGGAACTCCCATGGATCGACGTACCCTGCTGAAAACCACCTTGCTGGGCGCCTCGGCGCTCGCCCTTGGCCCCGCGTTCGCACGCGCCGGGCGCGCATCGGATGTCGAAGCCCGGCTGGCCGCGCTGGAGCGCAAGCATGGCGGGCGCCTCGGCGTGGCCATCCTCGACACCGGCAACGGTCGTCGCCACGGCCATCGCGCGGACGAACGCTTCCTGATGTGCAGCACGCACAAGCTGCTGACGGTGGGTGCGGTGCTGGCGCGGGTGGACCGCGGCGTCGAACAGCTGGATCGCCGCGTGGTGTTCGGGCGCGACGTGGTGTTGTCCTGGGCGCCGGTGACCAGCAAGCACGTGGGTGCGCCGGGCATGAGCGTGGCCGAACTGTGCGAGGCGGCGATCACGGTGAGCGACAACACGGCGGACAACCTGCTGCTGCGCAGCCTGGGCGGGCCATCCGCGGTGACGGCGTTCGCGCGCAAGCTGGGCGATCCTCTCACCCGGCTGGACCGCTACGAACCCGAGCTCAATGACGGCGCGCCGGGCGACCTGCGCGACACCACCACGCCGGATGCCATGTTCGGCGACCTGCGCGCCCTGCTGCTCGGCGACATGCTGTCCGTGGCTTCGCGCGAGCGGCTGGCGGCGTGGATGCGCGCCGCCAGCACCGGCCTCGACAAGCTGCGTGCCGGCATGCCCTCCGGCTGGCAGGCGGGCGATAAGACCGGCAGCGGCGCCCACGATGAAACCAACGATGTCGCGATCTTCTGGCCGCCGCAACGTAAGCCGCTGCTGGTGACGGCCTACCTGGCAGGCTCGACGGCGGACGCGGCTGGGCGCAGCGCCGTGCTGGCCGAAGTGGGGCGGATCGCCGCGTCGGTTTGAGTCCACGGTGGCATCCCCGGGTGGCGTCCCGCGCGACAGCCGCTGAAAAATCCCCGGTGCCCTGTCGATTTCCGACGACGCCATTCGTCGTTTCCGCAAAGGCCGGGTGGGCCGGCCTTGTCCGGGGAACAGACGATGCGCGCGACGCTGCATTCAAAAGCCGATTCCGTGGAAGCGACCATGCGTGGGAACAGGATCGGCGCAACCGCGATCCAGTGCTTCGCATGGCTGGTCGGACTTGGCACGGCACACCTGGTGTTCGCGCAGGATGCCGCGGCCCGCTATCCGAAGATGGCCCCGGTCGACCAGTACCTCATGGCGGACCGGGGCGCGGAGATCGCCTTGGCGCGCAGTGCGGCGCCGGAATCCATTTCCCGCGATGCGACGGTCCTGGTCCTGGGACGCAAGGGTTACGAGACAGCGGTCGCAGGCAGGAATGGTTTTGTCTGCTTCGTGGGCAGAAGCTGGCTGGGGCCGTTCGACTGGCCCGAATTCTGGAACCCGAAGGTGCGGGCCGCCGATTGCCTGAATCCCCAGGCTGCGCGTTCGGTCGTGCCCGTCGTGTCTCTGCGCGCCAGGATGGTGTTGGCGGGCCGTTCCAGGGCGGAGACCGTGTCGGCGCTCAAGGCGGCGTTCGGGAACAGGCAACTGCCGGACATCGAAAGCGGCGCGATGGATTACATGATGTCGAAGTCGTCCTATCTGACCGACGAAGGGGACCACGACATGCCCCATCTGATGTTCTACACCCACGTCAAGGACGGCAAGGATTGGGGTTCCGGCGCAGCGGGCTCGCCGGTCATGTCCAGTCCCTACTGGTTCATCGCTCCCTCGGAACAACCGCAAGCGAAGGGGTTGCCGTCGATACTCGTGTTCCTGGTCGCGGCCCCGAACTGGTCGGACGGGACGCCTGCAGGCATGCACGATGACTGATGCGTGTGCGGTTTGGTGGCGGGAGCGGTCCAGCGTGCCAGCGAGCTTCCGACGCATCGGAATACTGCCCGGCTGTTGCCGGAATCCGCGGCTTTCCGTGTCGTGGCGATGTTAAACGCGCCTTCATGCAATGACTCCGGAATATCGACAAATGCCCCGGTAGGGTCCCTGTGCGAGCGCGGCATCTCGGTTTCGCCGTGGAAGTGGAGCATGAGGCTGCAACAGCGCCGCGCTCGCACCCAACCCCCGCAACGGAGACCTCACATATGAAAGGTTTAGTCACGGCAGGGCTGCTGGTTGCAGCTGCGCTGGCATTGTCGGCGTGCGGCAAGAGCGGCGAGATGACACCCTCGTCCGAGGCTCCCGATCACGCGGCGAGCGCACAGGCACCGGCGGCGACACCACCGGCCACGCCACCGCCAGCGACGCCGGCCACCGCTCCCGAGCCCGCGGCGACCAGCGCCGCGCCGCCGTCGGCCTCGACCGCCGGAAGCGGGGCGAACCCGCAGCAGTAGCGACACCTCCGAAAGTATCGAGGTCGTTGCGCGGACCATGGATGGCCTGCCACGACACGTGCAGATGATCGTCGAAGGCGGCCCGGACCCGGGCCGCCTTCGCAATGCCGCAAGTCACCGCATCAGGGCGCGCGTTCGCCAAAGGTTGGCGACGGCATCGGGTGGATCAGCGGGCTCGCTCGTTCATTGGCCGGGGTGGTACGTGCGCTCGGTGTGCCCCTTGAGCTGGTCGGGCCAGAAATACACCGTGCGCAGGTTGCCGCTGGCGTAGCGTTCGGCCTCGTCTGCGAAATGCGGGGAACCGGGATGGCCGCTTTCGCCGCCGGCGGTGACGGCGCGGGCGCTCACCCGCGGGCCGAACTCCACCACGGCCACGAAGCTGTTGCCGCTGGAACCGTAGTACTTCTTCGTGCCGGGCCAACGGTGCGCGCCGAACGAGGCCAGCGAGCCCCAGCGCGAGGAGACGAACGGCACCGGGATGCTGGGCTTCGCATCGTCGAAGTGCGGCTTGATCGCATCGTCCAGGCGCTGGAAGCGGTTGATCTCGCCCCAGGCCACGCCCCAGCTGCCGAAATCCTGTTGCAGGCGATCCACCGCTTCGTCCAGCGCATGCAGGCGTTCCTGCGCGCCACCGTCGCGTGCGATGTAGTCGTAGGGCGAGACGCCGGCGGCCTTCGCCTTCGGCACGCTCTCGTCCCACAGCGTGTCGCCCCAGAACACCGCCAGCGAGGTGGGCATGGAGGCGATGCCCCAGCGGCAGTCCCAGCGCCGCAGCAGTTCGACCGGGCCGGCCAGCTTCGTCTTCAACGGATCGTGGGCGGGCAGGGCGTCGTAGTCCTGCGCGAGGATGGGGATGAGCTTCGCGAACTCGGGCAGGTACGAGTCGAACGCGGTGGTGATCAGTTTCGGCATCGAGAAGCCACGTGCATCGGTGAGCATCCGCGTGGCGTGGAGGCCGCGCGGGTTCTCGCCGAAGGTGTCCATGTAGCGCGGGAAGTCGGCCTGCTTCGGGCTGTACTTGCCGGCGGCGGAATACGGCCAATCGTTGGTGTTCATCGCCCAGCCGTTCGGCGGGTTCACCGCCTGCGGCAGTTCGTTCAAGGGCGTGAGTTCCTGCCAATCGGTGGCCGGGTCGCTGCCGTCCACGGGTTTCGTGTAGTCGAAGCGGTTGTCGCGTTTCGGCACGAACTGCGGCATCAGGAACGCGATCTCGCCCTTGTCGTCGGCGAACAACGTGTTGTTGGAGGAGTTGGCCTTGAGCTCGGCCACCTGCATGTAGCTGGCGTAGTCGTGCGCCTTGGTGCGCAGCCAGCTCTGCTCCAGCGCGGCGATGGGTTTGTCCATCAGCGCCTCGGCGATCCACTTGCCGTTCTCGCGCTTCACGATGGGGCCGTGGTGGGTGAAGTACGCGGTGAAGCGGCGCGTCTTCGACGTGCCATCGGCTGCGCGGTAGCGCACCGCAATCTCTCGCTCGGTCACCGGGCGCAGCGCCTTGCCGTAGCGGTAGAAGAGCTTGTCGCCCTTGTGTTCGATGGTTTCGGCGAACTCGTCGACCGCATCGAGGCCGGTGGAGGTATGCATCCAGCCGATGTGCCGGTTGAAGCCCTGGTAGACGAAGAACTGGCCCCAGGTCACCGCGCCGTAGGCATCCAGACCCTCGTCGCTCGTCATCTGCAGCTCGGAGCGGAAGTAGAACGAGGTGTGCGGGTTGATCAAGAGCAGCGCGTGGCCGTCGGTAGTGAGCTTTGGCGCGATCGCGATGCCGTTGGAACCGGTGGGTTCGGCCCAGCTGGGCGGGTTGACTGTGGCCAGCACGGGATGCGCGTCACCGTAGAACGCGGCGAGATCTTTCAGCGAGACGCGCTCGATGTCGCCGCCGATGCTGCCCTCGGTGAAGGACAGCGCCATCCACGGTTCGAAATGCGCGATCACCTTCGGGTGCACGTCCGGGTGCGTGGCGAGGTACCAGTTGAGGCCGTCGGCCCAGGCGTCCATCAGCTTGCGCAGCCAGTCGGGGCTTTGCGCGTAGAGCTTCTTCAGCTTGACCGGATCGACCCACAACTGCTGGCGCAGGTCCTGCCAGATCGCGGTTTCGCCCTCGGCCTGCGCCGTCCAGCCCAGCGCGGTGAGGTAGTTCGTCTCCACGCGGTTGAAGTCGTCTTCGGCCTGGGCGTAGGCCATGCCGAACACCGCGTCGGCGTCGGTCTTGCCATGCACGTGGGCGATGCCCCAGTCGTCGCGGGTGATGGTGACGGCCTGCGCCTCGCGCTGCAGGCGTGCGTGCTCGGCGGTCTGCGCCGGCGCCGCGGCGGTGAAGCCCAGCGCGAGCAGGAGCAGCCACGGGCGGGCGCGGCGCAGGACGGAAGTCGGATGGCGTGCGGACATGCAGGTTCCCCGTGACATGCGCCCGGTCGACACGCGATGGTGCGCGCCACGTCGGCACGGGCAGGTTGACGGGGCATCTTGCGTGGCTCGGCCCGATCCGGCAAGGCAACGCATGGCCTACACGAACGAACAGGCCCACCATGCGGTGGGCCTGTTTGCTTTACGCATGCCGTGACGAATCAGTGCCGCTTGTCGTCGCGCCGATCCTGATGCGCGGCCGGTGCGGCCCGGCCTTGCGGGGCCGCCGTATGTCCGTACTGGGCGGGGCGGGCCTCGGCCTGTCGATACGCGGGCTGCGCGTAGTGCGGCTGGGCCGGTCGATAGGCAGGCTGCGCATAATGCGGCTCCGGACGATAAGCCTGCGACGGCGCGCCCTGCGGCCGGTACGGCATGCCGCGCCCACCGTTGTCCGTCGGCTGGTAACGGGCCGATGTACGGTTGGGCTGCGCCCCGTAGGCATTCGACCTTGCCTGCTCGCGGTTCGGGGACGCCGGGTTGTAGCGGTTTTCGCTGGCCGGTCGCATCGCTGCATCGGACCGCATCGCCGCATTGCCATGCGGCGCGAAGCTGGCCGAACGCAGCGCGTTGCTGCGTTGCGGGTTGCCGGCAGTTTGCGGCGCAAGCCGCGTCTCGTGGGCCGCCGCCGGCGCCACGCCGCGCCCATTGAACACGCCTGCCCGCGGCGTGGCCGCGATCGGCGGCTGGCCGTGGTTCTGCGAGGCGCGCAGCGACGGCATGCGGCTGGCCATGGCGCGCTGCTGCAGCTGTGCCGCCACCGGTGCGGTGTGCGGCTCGCGGCTCCAGGCCAGCTGCTGCGGGGTGGCGCGTGCCGCGATGCCGCGCGGGCCGCCGTTGTAGCTGGTGCGGTTGACGATCGTGGTGTTGTTGATCACCGTCCTGTTGTAGACGTTGGTGATGTTGTTGGTGACGTGGTTCACCGTGCGGTTGTAGTAGAAGCCGTTGCCGCGCCAGTAGCCGCCGTCATAGCCGCGGCCGCCATAGCCGTAGCCGTAGTCGATGCCGCCGTAGAAGCCCACGTGGCGACCCCAGTAGCCGGCATGGAAGAGGTAGACGCCGCCGCTCCAGCCCCAGTAGCCCGGCGTCCACAGCGCGCCGACGAACGGCGCCAGCACCCAGGTGCCCGGCACCCAGTAGTACTCGTAGCCGTCCCAGGCCCAGTAGCCCGGCGTCCAGATGTAGCCCGGGCCGGGGATCGCCGGCTGCACGTAGACCGGCAGCGCGGGCGGTGCGATGTTCACCGAGACGAACACGCCGGCATGCGCGCGGCCCGGTACGGCGGCGAGCGCGGCCGCAGCGAGCAGGGCTGCCGCGCCGCGCACCAGCCATTGCTGGCGCAGTGAAAAGCTGTTCGTGGTGATGCGGTTGTGCATGGCGACCTCCCGGTGGCTGTGTGTGCATCAATAACGCAGGAGCGGTCGTGCTGGCGACGGACCTTCCGTGTCGGGTTGCGCATCGGTTCAGCGCCGCGTACCTGCCGGGGATCGGCTGTTTCCATGGCAGGCCTTGTGCGCCAAGGGCTGGCGGCTTTCCGTACCGCAGCTTAATCGGCGCAGGCTCGCGACCGGTCCGGGGGCCGTCGCCCGGCACATGCAGCATCCGCGGCATGAGGGCGGCAGCATCCGCCGGGCCGCGTGACAATCGGGCTTCAGCACACGAGGACATCCGTCGCCGGCATGGCGACGGGGCACGGCCGGTTTGCGGGCGCCCGGCCCCCGAGTCGGCCGTCGGACGGCAGTACCCCGCCGGGCATCACAACCGACAGTGGAGAATCACATGCATACCCGTTTTGAACGTACCGGTCCGCTCACCGAACTGGGCAGCTACCCGCAATGGGCGCAGGACATGGTGGCCGATTGCGAGCAGGCGAAGCAGGGCATCCTCGGCCATGAAGTGTGGGCGCGGATGAGCGAGGCCCGCCTCGACCCGGCGTCCACGCGCAACTTCATGGTGGGCGTGTGGCCGGTGATCGAACGCTTCCCGGCCTACATGGCCCACAACCTGCTGAAGACCCGCTACGGCCGCAGCCCGGGCGACAACCTCGCCCGGCGCTGGCTGGTGCGCAACATCCGTGTCGAGCAGAACCACGCCGAGTACTGGCTGAACTGGGCCGAGGGGGCCGGAGTGCCGGAGGAGGAGGTGACGACGGGGCGGCCGCCGGTGGGCAGTCAGGCGCTGGCCGCGTGGTGCGAGGAGGCGAGCCGCAGCGGCGACCTGGCGGCAGGCATCGTGGCCACCAATTACGCCGTGGAGGGAGCCACCGGCGAATGGTCGCAGCGGATCTTTGAAAGCACCGCCTATGCGGAAAGCCTGCCGAAGGAGGGACGCGCCAGGAGCTTGCGTTGGCTTCAACTTCACGCGGCCTATGACGATACTCATCCTTGGGAGGCGCTGGAGATCGTCTGCGCCCTGGTCGGCACGACGCCGGGGGCAGACCAGGTCCGTCATCTGGGCGAATGCGTGCGCCGCAGTTACACGAGCATGTGCATCACCTTGGATCATTGCATCGAGAGGCAGGGCAGGCTGGATGTGCGGGCAGGGGCCGCAGCCTGATTCCACGGGCCTTTGACAGGGGGCGCGCCGGCAACATGGCGCGCTTGTTGCTTTAGAATCGGCACGATGCAGAGCATGACTTCCAACCAGCGAAGATCATTGTCGCAGCACCTGCTACCGCTGGCGGTGGCGCTGTCGTTGGTGGTCGGCCTGGTCCTCGCCCTGACGTGGGGAGCCCTGCAGATCCAGGTCACTCTCGCCGGTTTCCTCAACGGCGAGAGTGTCTGGTCCAAGGCGCAGAAGCAGGCGGTGATCGACCTCGAGAGCTACGCCCAGAGCGGTCGCGCCGACCTGCTGGCCGACTACCGGAAGAACATGGCGGTGCTCGCCGCGGACCGCTGGGCCCGCGACGCGATCGCCAGCGGCCATTTCGACCATGCGAGGGTTCGGCAGTCGTTCCGCGATGCACACGTGATACCGGAAGCGATCGACGGCATGATTTTCATGCTGCATTACTTCTCCTCGGCGCCTTACATGAACCAGGCCATCGCGGCGTGGTATTCCACCGATGCCACCATCGACGGGCTGGACCGCATCGCCGACGAATTGCAGCGGGCCCACGCCGACGGCAGCATCACGCCCGCCATGGCGGCGGCCGCACGCGAACGCATCGCGGAGTCCAATCGGTTCATCGAACCGCGCAGCAACCTGTTCTCGTCGCAGATCGCCGACGGCGCGGCCTGGATCGGCACCGTGCTGTTCCTGACCGTGCTCGCGGCGGCCGTGCTCGCCTCGCTGCTGTGGTTGCGCATGGCGCGCCGCATCCTGCAAGGCATACGCAGCAGCGAGGAGCGCTATCGCCTGCTGTTCGACAGCGCGAACGACGCGATCCTGATGATCGACGAAAGCCGCGGCCGCATCCTCGAGGCGAACCACACGGCCAAGGCCTGGATCGGTTGCACCAGGGGCCTGCTGGAAGGGCGCCCGTTCGACACGATCTTCGCCGGCGGGCTGCAGCCGCAGGCCAAGCGGGGCACGATCGGCATGCTGCTGACCGACGACGGCAAGCAGCGCCCGGTGGAGATCGAGAGCAGCCTGGTCACCTGGAGCGGCCGTCAGGTGCGGCAGGCGATCATCCGCGACATTTCCGAGCGCGTGACGATGGAACGCGAGCGCCGGGTGGCCGCCGAGGCGCTGGCCGGCATCGCCGAGGGCGTGATCATCGCCGATGCCGAACGCCGGGTGGTCTCGGTCAATGCCGCTCATGCCGAAATCACCGGCTTCGACGCGCAGGCCTTGCTGGGGCGGCGCTTCGACGAGACCCGTCGCATGCCCGATGGCGAGCCCCTGCCGGAGTCCGTCTGGAGCGGGCTGGCGGGCGGCCGCCACTGGAATGGCGAGGTGCAGAGCCGGCGCCAGGACGGCAGCAGCTACCCCGAGCAGTTGAGCATCAGCGCGATCCGCGACGTGCAGCACCACGTGCTGCATTACGTGGCCGTATTCAGCAACATCCACGTGGCCAAGGCGCAGCGGCAGCGGCTGGAGTACATGGCCACGCACGATCCGCTGACCGGGCTGGCCAACCGCGTCGCGTTCGAGCGGCAGGCCAGCGCCGCGATCGCCGCCGCGTCGCGCACGCGCACCGCGATCGCGGTGCTGTTCATCGACCTGGACGCGTTCAAGATCGTCAACGACAGCTACAGCCATGCGTTGGGCGACCGCGTGTTGCAGAAGGTCGCCGAGCGGATCGGGCGGCAGCTTTCCGAACGGGATGTGGCCGGTCGCATCGGCGGTGACGAGTTCACCGTGCTGCTGGACCGGCTCGAATTGCGCGAGGACGCCGGCGTGGTGGCCGAGCGCCTGCTCGCCTGCCTGGCCGAGCCGATGGTGGTGGACGACTGCGAGATCGTGCTGAGCGCCAGCATCGGCATCGCCGGCTACCCGCTGGACGGCGGCGACGCGACCACGCTGATCGCCAATGCCGATGCCGCGATGTACGTGGCCAAGAGCACCGAGCGCAACACGCTGCGGTTCTACACGCCGATCATGCAGGCCGATGCGCGCCAGCGCCTGCAGCTGGTGTCCGAGTTGCGGCGGGCGCTGGCGAACGAGGAATTCAGCCTGCGCTACCAGCCCAGCATGGACCTGCGCAGCGGCCGCATCGTGGGAGTGGAGGCGCTGCTGCGCTGGGAACACCCGGAGCGTGGCGAATTGCCGCCGGGCGAATTCGTCGCGGTGGCCGAGAGCCTCGGCCTGATCCGCCGCATCGACGAATGGGTGATGCGCACCGCCTGCCGGCAGATTCGCGACTGGGACCGCGCCGGCATGCCGCAGATCCGGGTGGCGGTGAACGTGTCCGCGCGCTGGCTGGCCCATCCCGCCTTCGTCGACGGACTGGGCCGGTCGCTGCGCGAACACCAGGTCGCCCCGCAGCGGCTGGTGCTGGAGATCACCGAGGGCGCCATGCTGGGGCTGGGCGACGACACCGAGCGCACCATGCGCGCGCTGCACGACCTGGGCATCGAGGTGGCGATCGACGACTTCGGCACCGGCTATTCCTCGATGGCCTATCTCAAGCTGCCTGCCGTGACCTGGTTGAAGATCGACCGTTCGTTCATCACCGGGTTGCCGAAGGGCGTCAACGACGTGGCGATCGTCGAGGCGATGCTGGCGATGGCGCGCAGCCTGGGCCTGGGCACCATCGCCGAGGGCATCGAGCAAGAGGCCCAGCACCAGTTCCTGCTGAAGGCCGGCTGCGACGAGGGGCAGGGTTACCTGTATTCGTACCCGCTGCCGGCCGCCGCGCTCGAGCGCCTGATGAACCCGCGTCCGACGCCGGCGCGCCTGAGTCTGGTGCCGCCCAAGCCGTAGGCCTACCTCATGTACAGCGCCGGGAACCACTGCCGCAGGTTGGCGACCTTGGGCGTGTCGTTGATCGCGATGTAGAGGTCGTCGGGGTGGTGGCTGGCGTAGTCCTGGTGCCAGCTTTCCGCCGGATAGAAGGCCTTCAGCGGCACCAGCTGGGTGACGATGGGCGCGGCGTAGATCCCGGCCTTGCCGAGCTGGGCAAGGTAGCCAGCGGCGATGCGCTGCTGCTCGGGGCTGGCGTAGAAGATCACCGAGCGGTATTGCGTGCCGCTGTCCGGCCCCTGCCGGTTGAGCTCGGTGGGGTTGGTGGCGACCGAGAAGAACACCTGCAACAGCTGGCCGTAGCTGACCTGGCTCGGATCGAACACCACCTTCACCGATTCGGCATGCCCGGTGTCGCCTTCGCTGACCAAGTCGTAATGCGCGGTAGCGGCGTTGCCGCCGCTGTAGCCGGCCCAGGTCTTGCGCACGCCTTTGACGTGTTCGAACACCTCCTGCACGCCCCAGAAGCAGCCGCCGGCGAACACCGCGACCTGCTCGTCGTGGGCGGCGGCGCGTGGTGCGTCCACGGCCGGTGGTGGCAGCTTCGCGGCGGCCGCGGGCGGCAGCGTGCAGGCGCCGAGCAGGCCCAGGACGAGCGTGGCGCCCAGGGTACGGAGGGGATGGCGGCAAGTGGACATGGCGGACCTCGCGAGGATGCTTCAATCGCTATTCGCCGGCAGGGGCGGGCCGGTTACCTGCGCGCCGCGCCCGATGCTACCGTGCCGCCTTCACTGGAGTCCCCGCATGTCCGACGCGATCGACCTGGCTGCCTACCTGCAACGCATCGATTATCGCGACGCGCCGGCGCCCGACCTGCCGACGTTGCGCGCGCTGGCGGTGGCGCATGCAGCGGCGATCCCGTTCGAGAACCTCAACCCGCTGTGCGGCGCGCCGGTGCGGCTGGAGCTCGATACGCTGGAACGCAAGCTGCTGCATGAAGGCCGCGGCGGCTACTGCTTCGAACAGAACCTGCTGTTCGCCGCCGCGCTGCGCGCCATCGGTTTCACGGTGCACGGACTGATCGCGCGCGTGCTGTGGAACCAGCCGGAGGACGCGATCACCGCGCAGACCCACATGCTGCTCCAAGTGGAAGTGGACGGCGACAGCTGGCTGACCGACGTGGGCTTCGGCAGCATGAACCTGGCTGGCGCGCTGCGGCTGGAACCCGGCGTGGCGCAGGCCACGGAACTGGAGCCGTTCCGGCTGCTGGAACGGGGTGGCGAATGGCGCATGCAGGCCTGCGTGCGCGGCGACTGGCTGACGCTGTACCGCTTCGACCTGCAGCCGCGCGCCTTCATCGACTACGTGGTGGCGAACCATTACGTGTCCACGTACCCGGAGTCGAATTTCGTGCAGCACCTGATCGCGGCGCGCACCCTGCGTGACCGCCGGCTGACCCTGCGCGACCGCGAGTTCACCGTGCGCCGGCCCGGCGCGGAGCCGGAGCGGCGCACGCTGGGCGACGGCGCGGAGGTGTGCCGGGTGCTGGAGCAGGCGTTCGGACTGCGGCTGCCCGACCGCGCCGCGTTGCAGCGGCGGTTGGACGTTCTACCCGGCTAGCCCGGCAAACCAGTCAGTTCGGGTCGGCCAGCACGTGGATCTCCTCGTCGCCCATGCTCACCACCTGACCTGCGTGGATCTTGCAGGTTTTGCGCAGTTCGACGGCGCCATCCACGCGTACCACGCCGCTGGCCACCAAGTGCTTGCCGGCGCCGCCGCTGTCGCACAGGCCGACCAGTTTCAGCAGCAGGTTCAGCTCGACGTGGTCGCCGTACAGTTCGAATTCGTGATGGGCCATGGCGTTCCGGTTTGCATTAGTGCGTGGCAGGGATGGCGGCGGGCATGTCCGCCGGCAGCGCAAGGAAGGCGAAGAACGGGCGGTCCGTTTCCTGCGCGAACGTGGCGGCATCGTCGAGGATGCCGAGCAGCACGTCGTAGTCGCGATCGGCGTCGCGCTGCAGTTCCCCGGTGTGCTCGAACAGCAGCACGTGGCCCCAGGCCGGCAGCCAGCCGAGGTCGCGCAGGCAGTCGGCCAGCGCGTCCCAGTTGTGGCCGAAATCGGCGGGCAGTGCCAGCGACGCGGCGAGGCGCTGCAGCAGTGCGGCCTTGTCGCGGCAGCCGGCGAGGTCGGTGCGGCACACGGCCAGCTCATCGCGCGTGGCGTTCGCGGCCAGCCGCGCGAGATCGGCATCGCCCACGAAGTACACGCCGTTCTGGCTGGGGCGGGTGAGGTCGGGATCGAGCGGCAGCGCGTTCATCGAGGCACCGCGAACTGGCGGAAGCTGCGGTAGTGGTCGTCGGTGTAGTAGTACACCTCGGGCGGTATCCCGCCGGTGATGATGCGCCGCGTGCCGCGGTTGTGCGCACCGGGCGTGTCCACCGTGTACTCGTGGTAGTAGCCGCGCGGCTGCTTCGGCAGCAGGCCTTCGTAGTTGCCGAACACCACGCCGTCCTGACGGTGCGGGAACGGGCCGCCCCGGGCGATCAGCGCCAGCGTGTCGTGCGCCTCGGGCGGCAGAAAGGCCGGCAGCGTGGCGCCGTTGCCGTCGTTCGCCGTGGCAGCGGGCGCGCTTGCCGGGGGGACCGGGGCCGGTGTATGCGCCTGCCGGCTCCACCACAGTGCGACCACGACGATCGCGAGCACGAGCAGCGGTTTCCAGGAACGCATGCGATGACCGGTGGCGGGCGGGAGGCGAGTCTAGCATCGGCTTTTCGCGGCCCGGCTTCCCTGTGCGCAAGAAATTGCGCACACTCGGTGGTCCGGTCGCGGCGAGAGGTGCCGTCGATCCGCCAGGAGCCGAAGCTTGAACATCGCCAGCGACCGCGCGCGCTTGCCGCGACAGATCCCGTACATCATCGGCAACGAGGGCTGCGAGCGTTTCTCGTTCTACGGGATGCGCAACATCCTCACGCCGTTCCTGATCACCAGCCTGCTGCTGTACCTGCCCGAGTCGGAACGGCCCGGCGCGGCGAAGGACGTGTTCCACAGCTTCGTGATCGGCGTGTACTTCTTCCCGCTGCTGGGCGGCTGGCTGGCCGACCGTTTCTTCGGCAAGTACTCGACCGTGCTGTGGATGAGCCTGGTGTATTGCCTGGGCCATGCCTGCCTCGCGATCTTCGAGCACCACCGCACCGGCTTCTTCATCGGCCTGGGATTGATCGCGCTGGGCGCGGGCGGCATCAAGCCGCTGGTGGCTTCGTTCGTGGGCGACCAGTTCGACCAGTCGAACAAACACCTCGCGAAAGTGGTGTTTGACGCGTTCTACTGGATCATCAACTTCGGCTCGTTCTTCGCCTCGCTGCTGATGCCCATCTTCCTGCGCCAGTTCGGCGCCGCGGTGGCGTTCGGCATCCCCGGCGCGCTGATGTTCGTGGCCACCGTGGTGTTCTGGTCCGGGCGCAAGCAGTACGTGATGCTGCCGCCGGCGCCGCCCGACCCGCACGCGTTCTCGCGGGTGATCCGCACCGCCCTGCTGGCGCAGGCGCCGGGGCAGGCGCGGCCGGGTTTGTGGGTGGCGGTGGCCGGCGTGGCGGCGGCCGGTGCCGCGTTCGCGCTGCTGCCCCAGCTCGGCTTCGTGGTCGTCGCCTGCCTCGCCCTGGTGGCGCTGATCGGCGGCGTGGGCGGCGGCGCCTGGCTGCAGATGGAGCGTGCCCGCGGCACGCATCCGGATGCCGCGGTGGACGGCGCGCGCAACGTGCTGCGCGTGCTGGTGATCTTCGCGCTCACCACACCGTTCTTCTCGCTGTTCGACCAGAAGGCTTCGACCTGGGTGCTGCAGGGCAACGAGATGACGATGCCGGCGTGGTTCCAGTCGGCGCAGATGCAGGCGCTGAATCCGCTGCTGGTGATGCTGCTGATCCCGTTCAACAACCTGGTGCTGTACCCGCTGCTGCGCCGCCGCGGCTGGGAACCCACCGCGCTGCGCCGGATGACCGCGGGCATCGCGTTCAGCGGCCTGGCCTGGATCGTGGTGGGCGGTTTGCAGCTGCTGCTCGACGGCGGCACGCCGCTGTCGATCTTCTGGCAGGTGCTGCCGTATGCGCTGCTCACCCTGGGCGAAGTGCTGGTCTCGGCGACCGGGCTGGAGTTCGCCTACAGCCAGGCGCCGGCCTCGATGAAGGGCGTGGTGATGAGCTTCTGGAACCTCACCACGACAGTAGGCAATCTCTGGGTGCTCTTGGCCAACGCGGCGGTGCGCAACGAGGCGGTGACCGGCGCGATCGCCGGCACCGGCCTGGGCCTGGTGGCGTTCCAGATGTTCTTCTTCGCCGCGTTCGCGTTGCTCGCCGCGCTGGCTTTCGGCCTGTATGCGCGGCGCTATCGCGAAGTCGACAACTACCGGGCCTGATCGCCGCGCCGCAGCTGCTCGGCCAGCGCAATGCCGATCACCAGCCAGAAGGCGCCCAGCGCGTAGCCGGCTAGCACGTCGGACAGGTAATGCGCCTGCAGCAGCACCCGGCTGAAGCCGACGATGGTGACCAGCGCCACCGCGACGGCGACCGTGTCGCGGTGGCGCGGCGGCGGCCACTGGCGCAGCAGCAGGTAGGCGAGCAGGCCGAAGAACACCATCGATCCCGCGGCGTGGCCGCTGGGGAAGCTGAAGCCGGTTTCGGCGATGAAGCCGTGGCCGCCGAACGGACGCGGCCGTTGCACGAACTGCTTGACGAGGTGACAGCTGCCCGCAGTGCCACCGAGCGCGACGCACCAGGGCACGAACAGCCGCCAGCGCCGGCGCAGCGCCAGCGCCAGGGCGACCATGCCGGCGGCCAACGCGATCAGCACGGGATCACCCAGCTGGGTGACGAGGTCGATGGCCTGCAGCATTCCCGGCGAGAGACTATCGTGCAGGTGCTGCGCCAGCGCCGTGTCGAAGCGCACCAGCGCGGTTTGCGCCCACACCGCCCAGGCCAGCAGGCCGAACAGTGCCGCCAGCAGCGCCAGCAGGACCACGGCCGTGCCCGGGCGCAACGCGAGGTAGCCCTCCCGGCCGGTCGCCGCCAGCCGGCGGCGGCGCGCGCGGCGCCAGCCGAAGTCGGCGACCAACAGGGCCAGGACCAGCACGACGGCCCACAGCGTCAGGGCGTGCTGGCTGATCCAGAGAGGGAGGGCGTCCATGGGGCTCCGGCAGGCTTCTGGGTGACGGCGAAGCTTGCCGGATGGCGGTCGTGACTTCCAGCGCTGGCCCTGTCGCGAAATTGCCGCGATAGTGGCGCGGTTCATGCCACCGGAGTCCGCGATGTTCCAGCGTCAGCTTTCCCTGCGCCTTGCCGTGTGCAGCGCGCTGCTCACCCTCGCCACTGCGGCGGCGGCGCAAGTCGCACCGGCGCCGGTGCCGTCGACGACCGCCGCGGCGACTGCCGTGCAGCCGGCGCTGCCGGCCCAGTTGCAGGACTTCGACGCCTACATGGCCGACACCTTGAAGACCTTCAAGGTGCCTGGCATCGCGGTGGCCATCGTGAAGGACGGCAAGGTCGTGTTGGCCAAGGGCTACGGCGTCCGCGAGCTGGGCAAGCCGGACAAGGTCGATGCGGACACGCTGTTCGCGATCGCCTCCAACACCAAGGCGTTCACCGCCGCCGCGCTGCAGATGCTGGCCGACCAAGGCAAGCTGGACATGGACGGCCGGGTGATCGACTACCTGCCGGGGTTCCGCATGAGCGACCCCTACGTGACGCACGAGATGCGCATCCGCGACCTGCTGGCGCATCGCAGCGGCCTCAGCCTCGGCGCGGGTGACCTCTTGTACTGGCCGCCGACCAGCTACACCACCGCGGACGTGGTGAAGCGCCTCGCCGACGTGCCGATCAAGAACAGCTTCCGCGGCCACTACGCCTACGACAACATCCTGTTCGCGGTGGCCACGCTGGTGATCGAGAAGGTCTCCGGCCAGAGCTACGCCGACTACATCCGCCAGCACATCTTCCAGCCGGTGGGCATGGATGAATCGCTGGTCGACATGACCTACCTCAAGCCTGGCATGGACGCGGCCACCGGCCACGCGCCCTACGACTTCAAGGACGTGAAGCCGGTGCCGCCGATGGCCTGGCTCAACGACCCCGGCGCGGGCGGCATCTACGCCAGCGTCGACGACCTCGCCAAATGGATGAACGTGCAGCTGGCCGGCGGCGAGTTGCCGGACGGCAAGCGGCTGTTCTCCGAGAAGGCGCATCGCGAGATGTGGTCGATGCTGACGCCGATCCCGATCGGCAAGCCCTCGATCCCCGAGCTGGCGCCACTGGTGCCGCAGTTCTCCGGTTACGGCGAGGGCTGGTTCCTCAGCGACTACATGGGCAAGAAATTGGTGTGGCACACCGGCGGCTGGCCGGGCTTCGTCTCGCGCCTCACCCTGGTGCCGGGCCTGCACCTGGGCGTGGTGGTGCTGACCAACCAGGAGTCCGGCGCCGCGTTCAACGCGATCACCTACCGCGTGCTCGACGCGTATTTGAACCCCGAGCACAAGACCGACTGGGTGGCGGCCTACGACAAGTCGGTGAAGAAGAGCGAGGCGCGCGCCGACGACAGCTGGGCCAAGCACGAGGCCGCGCGCGACAAGAACGCCAAGCCTTCGCTGCCGCTCGCCGGCTACGTCGGCACCTACCGCGACCCGTGGTACGGCGACATCCTGGTCAGCAGCGAAGGCAGCAAGCTGCGCCTGCGCTTCAGCAAGACGAAGCAACTGGTCGGCACGATGACGCCGTGGCAGCACGACACTTTCATCGTGCGCTGGGACGACCGCTCGCTGAACGCCGATGCTTTCGTCAACTTCGCGCTGGACGACGACGGCCACGTGCGCGAAATGCGCATTCGGCCCATCTCGCCGATGACCGACTTCAGCTTCGATTTCCAGGATCTGCGGCCGGTGCCGGTGAAGGTCACCGACAAGCAGGATTGAGTTTTGAGCCCCTCTCCCGCCGGGAGAGGGGTTGGGGAGAGGGGCCGGTCGAAGCTGGGCGTTGATGCTCGCCGAACCCTCATCCGCCCTTCGGGCACCTTCATTCGGCACATCCATGTACCTCACCTGCGGCGGCTTCGCCGTGCAAATCGGCAATCCTGCCGATTTGTCTCCCGGAGGGAGAAGGGAGATTGTTTCAGCCACGTTGTTTGCCAAAGGGGATCACCATGCGTAGTCGTCCCGTCGTCGTCGCGCTGCTCAGTTGCGGCCTGTTGTTCTCCACCACCGCGTTCGCGCGCGACACCGCGCCAGCCGTACCCGCGCACCGTTTCTTCCATGTCCAACTCGGCAGTGCCGGGACGCAGCCGGTGTCCGGCCGGCTGCTGCTGTTCGCAATCGACGCGAAGGATGCCGAGGCCGCGGCGAAGGAGCACGGCGGCGACGGCAAGGTGGAGGAGGTGGACACCAGCCCGTTCTTTCCCACCCAGACCGCGGTGGCCGCGCGCGAGGTGAGCCGGCTCGTGCCGGGGGAGGCGGTCGACATCGACGCCGACCACACTGCGTTTCCCACCGGCTGGTCGCAGCTGGCGCCGGGCGATTACTACGTGCAGGCCGTGCTCGACGTGCACCACGACTACAACTACCACGGCCGCGACGGCGGCGACCTGGTGAGCAAGGTGGTGAAGCTGCATCTGCCGACTGCGGCCATACCCGACCTGACGCTCACGGATACATTGCCGGAGCGCAAGGCGTGGGACATCCCGAAGCGCTACATGAGCGAGACCTCGCTCAAGCATTTCGACGAGGCGCGCCAGCACACGCAGGCCATCGACTTCGTCAGCCCCGCGTTGAGCGCGTTCTGGGGCCGGCCGATCCACATGCATGGCTGGGTGATGCTGCCGCCAGGCTACGACGCCAAGGCCGCGACGACCTATCCCACGGTGTACTACACGCACGGCTACGGCGGCGACGCGAACACGCTGGCGGGCAGTGCCGCGATGGTCTACGGCGCCACGGCGGAAAAGCAGATGCCGCCGATGATCTGGGTGTTCCTCGACCAATCCAGCCCCACCGGCACCACCGAGTTCGCCGATTCGGTGAACAACGGTCCGTGGGGCGTCGCGCTCACCACCGAGCTGATCCCGCAACTCGAAAAGACGTATCGCATGGATGCGAAGCCCAGCGGCCGCTTCCTGCAAGGCCATTCGTCGGGCGGCTGGGCCACGCTGTGGCTGCAGACGCGCTATCCGAAGATCTTCGGCGGCACCTGGTCCACCTCGCCCGACCCCAGCGACTTCCACGACTTCACCGGCGTGGACCTGTATGCGCCGCACGCCAACGTCTACCGCAAGCCCGACGGCACGGCCTATCCGCTGGTGCGCGACAAGGGCAAGGTGCTGGCCACCTTCCAGCAGTTCGCCCAGCTGGAACGCGTGCTCGGCCCCTATGGCGGCCAGATGGCCTCGTTCGACTGGGTGTTCTCGCCCAAGGGCAAGGACGGTCGGCCCGAGCCGATGTTCGACCGCGACACCGGCGACGTCGATCCTGCCGTGGTGGCCTACTGGCGCGAGCACTACGACATCGCGCACCGCCTGCAGCAGCACTGGCCCGAACTGAAGCCCGAGCTTGATGGCAAGATCCATCTCTACGTGGGCACCGCCGACACGTTCTACCTCGACGGCGCCGCGCACAAGCTCAAGGCGGTGCTGGACGGCCTGCACGCGAAGTCCGACATCCGCTTCATCCCGGATCGCACGCATTTCGACCTGTACGCCGTCGGCAAGGACCGCCAGGGCCTGCTGAAGGAGATCAGCTGGCAGATGTACGCGGTGGCGCGGCCGCATTCGGCGCTGAAGCCGCCGGCGCAGCCCTGAGCACGATGGAAGACTGCCGTTGCGGCAGGCTTCGCATCGCATCGACATGGTTTTGCGGCATAGTCGCGCGGCCGGTGCGGACTTCTCCGCGCCCGGACGCCAGGTGCTGGCAGTCGCTTCCCACGTGAAGCGTTGCCGGCGCGTGACGAACGACACGGCATACTGAGGCGAGGGCAGGGCCGGTCGCACCAAGATCACCATCGCGCAGGAGGGAGTCTGAAGATGAAAGCGTCCATCGTGTTTTCCCTGGCCTTTGGCTGCCTGCTGGCCATGCCGGCCGTTCAGGCGCAGCAGTCAGCCGCGCCCGCTGGTTCCACCGGCCAGTGCAAGGACGGCAGCTACACCAGCAACGCCACCAAGCGCGGCTCCTGCAAGGGCCACAAGGGCGTGAAGGAGTGGTACGCCGCCGACGCCGCCCCGGCCAAGGCGTCGAAGCATGAGTCGAAGAAGGAGGCCGCCGCGGAAGCGGCTGCTCCCGCTGCTGCCGCCGCACCGGCTGCGGCTGCGGCTCCTGCGGCCGCGCCGAAGAAGTCCATGGCCTGGACCAAGCCGGCCGCCACCGCGGCGCCGGGCGGCGGCCCGGGCATGGTCTGGGTCAACGAGGGCAGCAAGGTCTAC
>Ga0209026_1000159_pt1 | contig 105691 bp, 89 predicted proteins | sample AraplaCL_Col_mCL_FD_184262 | JGI IMG/M metagenome (GOLD analysis project Ga0209026, IMG submission 184262) | Arabidopsis root microbial communities from the University of North Carolina, USA - plate scrape CL_Col_mCL (SPAdes) (version 2) | ecosystem: Host-associated > Plants > Roots >...
CCCGCAGCGAAGCGGAGGGACGCAGCAACCAGGGTCGCCTTTTCTTTTGCTTACTTTTCTTTTGGCGAAGCAAAAGAAAAGTGAGTTGCCGCCGGGCAACCCCCGGCCAGCAGAACTAAGCAGAGAACCCAAAAAGAAGCAAAAGAAGAAGAGGAGTGAGCAGTGAGCGCGCAGGCCGGAGCAAGACCCGCCTCAAGCCGCCGCAGCAGCTTTCCGAATCTCTTCCTGATGCCCAGCCAGCTGGCCAAGATGCCTACCTTGCCGCTCAGCCCGTGACCGCCCGCCAGCAAGCGGCGCCGCCACCCGCACGGAGGCGAGGGCGTCGGCCAGGCACGCAGGCCGCCCTCGCGCCCCGCCGGCGAGGTAGTCGGCGAGCAGGGCGTCGCGCACTGCTTCCATCGCCAGGCCTCGCACGCCAGTGAGATGCGCGAACACCAAATCCACCAACTTCTCCAGCGCGAACTCGTGCGTCTTGCCGGTGGTCAACCACAACCAGTCGCTGAACCGCAGAAAATGTCCGAACGCCGAGCCGGGCGCCAGCAGCAATTCGAGCGCCTGCGCGAAGCGGCCTGAGTTCGCGACCATCTCCCAGTAGCGCGCGAAGCGGTTGATGCGCTGCATGGTGGTGAAATCGATCGTGGAGTTTTGCAGAATGGTGTACGGCGTTTGCGGGTCGTAAGCCATCTTGAACTCCGCCGTGTGCCGTGTGATGGGCGTGCCGCGCAGGCGTTTCAAAATGCCGAACTGGATTTCATGCGGCGCCAGTTCGTGCAAACGGTCAAAGCCGTCGGCAAAGCTTTCCAGGGTTTCACCGGGAAGGCCGAAGATCAGGTCGGCGTGCACATGGGCCTGGCTTTCGTTCACCAGCCAGCGCAGGTTGTCGGCGGTCTTGCCGTTGTCCTGCTTGCGTGAGATGCGCTGCTGCACCTCGGGGTTGAAGCTCTGGATGCCGACTTCAAACTGCAGCGAGCCCGCGGGGAACTGCGCAATCAAAGCCTTGAGCCGCTCGGGCAGGCTGTCGGGCACAACCTCGAAATGCACGAACAGGTCGGGCGCCATGCGGTCGAGGAAGAACTGCAGGATGCGCACCGAGTTTTCCACCTTGAGGTTGAAGGTGCGGTCGACAAACTTGAAGTTGCGCGCGCCGCGTTGGTACAGCGCATCCATTTCGGCCATGAAAACATCCAGGTCGAAGGCCCAGGCGGTTTTGTCGAGCGAGCTCAGGCAGAACTCGCATTTGAAAGGGCAGCCGCGCGAGGCTTCGACATACAGCAATCGTTTTGCCAGGTCTTCGGCGGTGTAGTCGCCGTAAGGCAAAGCCAGCGCCTCCAGAGGCGGCTGTTCGCCGGCTATCACTTTCATGAGCGGCTGGGGGCCGTCAAGCAACGCGCGGCACAGTTTCGGAAAACTCACGTCGCCCCAGCCGGTGACCACATGGTCGGCCAGGCGGCAGATTTCCTGCTGTTCGGTTTCATGGCTGACTTCGGGGCCGCCGAGTACAACTTTGATCTCGGGCCTCAGGGCCTTGAGCAGGCGCACGACCTGCGTGGTCTCCACCACATTCCAGATATAGATGCCCAGGCCGATCACCTCGGGCTGCAGCGCCAGCAGCTCTTCGACGATCTGCGTGGGCCGCTGCTGGATGACGAATTCGCGCAGCTGGGTGGCTTCGCGCAGGCCGGGCCCGCCGTGCCTGTCCATATTGGCCAGCAGGTAGCGCAGGCCCAGCGAAGCGTGGATGTACTTCGCGTTGAGGGTGGCGAGGACAATACGGGGCATGACCCTATTATCGGAGTTGGCCCCGAAAACGGCTGTAATCGGGTGGCCGGCGCACATGCCCGACGCTGACCGACCCAGGAACTAATGCCCCCACCGCCTGCTCACACCCGCACCATGGATTTCAAGCGCCCCCTGTTCGCCGCCCTCTCCGCTACGCTTTTGATAGCTCTTGGCGCAATTTCCACGTCGGCAAGCGCCCAAGGCTCGCCTATCAGCCTGCCCGGGAAAGCCAGCCGCGGCGCAGCCGCCAGCGTCGTCACGACCGAGCAGGTGCGGGCCGAACTGCTGGCCTGGGCGCCCGAAGGCGTGGAGCCCGGCAAGCCGGTCTGGGTGGGCCTGCAGCTCACGCACCAGCCCGAATGGCACACCTACTGGAAGAATTCGGGCGACTCGGGCCTGCCCACGCAGCTCGACTGGCAGTTGCCCGCCGGCATTGATGCGGGTGAAATCGCCTGGCCCACGCCGAAGAAGATTCCCATCGGCACGCTGGCCAATTACGGCTACGAAAAAACCGTGCTGCTGCCGGTGCCGCTGACGGTGGCGCCTGGGTTCGCGGGCAACCAGCTTGACGTCAAACTCAAGGCGGCCTGGCTGGTGTGCCGCAAGGAATGCATTCCGCAGGAAGGCGAATTCGCGCTCAGCATCCCGGTGCGCAGCTCGACCGCCGCCAGCAGCCAGCTGTTCAAGGACACCTTTGCCGCCACGCCCAAAGCCTTGGCGGCCGGCGCCAGCCAGGTGGAAGTCGGCGGCGGCAAGGCGATCAAGGTTTCGCTCGCCGGCCTGCCCGCCGCACTGCAGGGCAAGACGCTGGCGCTGTACCCCGAAACGAGCAGCGTGATCGAACCCGCTGCCGCGTGGCAGCAGGCCTGGCAGGGTGCGGTGTGGACGGCTGAAGTGCCTTTGTCCAGCCAGCGCAGCGAAAGCCCGGCCAGCATGCCGCTGGTGGTGGCGCTGGAGAACGTCGCCTATCGCATCGATGCCCCGGTCAAGGGCAGCTGGCCCGCGCCGGCGGCCGCCGCCGTGGTGCCGCCAGCGCTTGAAGCGGCCTTGCGCGCCAACGCTTCGGCCGGGGCGGCGCCCATACAGGCCAACTCGGCGCCACTGGGTTTGTTCGCTGCGCTGCTCGGCGCCTTGCTGGGCGGACTGGTGCTCAACCTCATGCCCTGCGTGTTCCCGGTGCTGGCCATCAAGGTCGTGGGTTTTGTGCAGGTGAAAGACCAGGCCACGCGCCTGACGACCGGGCTGGCCTATACCGTGGGCGTGGTGCTGTCCTTCCTGGCGCTGGGCGCGTTGCTGCTGGGCCTGCGCGCCGCGGGCGAGCAATTGGGCTGGGGCTTTCAACTGCAGAACCCGGCCGTGATCGCGCTGCTGGCGGCGCTGTTCACGGTGCTGGGTTTAAACCTCGCGGGCCTGTTTGAATTCGGCAATGTGCTGCCCGGCAGCCTCGCGGGCTGGCAGGCGAAAAATCCCACGGTCAATGCGTTTTTGTCGGGCGTGCTGGCCACGGCGATCGCCTCGCCATGCACCGCGCCTTTCATGGGTGCATCGCTGGGCTATGCGGTGGGCCTGCCGGCGCTGCAGGCGCTCTCGGTGTTTGCGGCCATCGGCGTGGGCATGGCCTTGCCCTACCTGGCGGCCAGCGCCATCCCGGCCGTCGCGCGCGCGCTGCCGCGGCCCGGTCCCTGGATGGTGACCTTCAAACAGCTGATGGCTTTCCCTATGTTCGCCACCGTCGCGTGGCTGGTCTGGGTGCTGGGGCAGCAAAGCGGCGTAGACGGTGCCGGTGCGCTGCTGGCCCTGTTGGTGCTGCTGGCGCTGGCGATCTGGGCTTTGACTTTGCGCGGCACTGCGCGCGCGCTGCTGGCGGCTTTTTCGATCGCCTTGTGTGCCCTAGGCTTGTGGTCCATAGGCCCCAACATCACGCGGCCTGTGGCCGTGGCCTCTGCCGCACCGGCCGCCGGCGGCTGGCAACCGTGGGAGCCGGGCCGGGTTGACCAGCTCGCCGCGCAGGGACAAAGTGTATTTGTCGACTTCACCGCCGCCTGGTGCGTGACCTGCCAGTACAACAAAAAAACCACGCTGGCCAATGCCGCGGTGCTGGCCGACATCGAGGCAAAAAACGTGGCGCTGCTGCGCGCCGACTGGACGCGGCGCGACCCCGCCGTCACGGCGGCGCTGGCCCAGTTGGGCCGCAGCGGTGTGCCGGTGTACGTGATCTACAAACCCGGCCGCGCCCCTGTCGTGCTGTCGGAAATCCTGTCGGTGGATGACGTGAGGGCCGAGCTGGCCAAGCTGTGATGTCGTTTGTTCTTCTTTCTGCAAAGGAGTCATGCCATGAATGATCAAGCTCTCTCTGCCCGGCCGCTGAGCCGCCGTTATTTCTCGGGCGCGCTGGTCGCCGCGCCCTGGCTGGCCTCGGCCGCGTTTTCCGCACGCGCCGCGACTGCCGCCGCCGTAGGCCAGGCAGCGCCCGACTTTTCCGCCGTGGACACCGCCGGCAAGACCCATCGCCTGGGCGACTACAAGGGCAAGCTCGTCGTGCTCGAGTGGACCAACCCCGGCTGTCCCTTTGTGCGCAAGCACTACAGCGGCAACATGCAAAGCCTGCAAAAAGAGTTCACCGCCAAAGGCGTGGTGTGGCTGGCCGTCAACTCCACTGAAGCGGGCAGCGGCGACTACCTGGCGCCGGCCAAACTCGCCGGCTGGATGGCCGAGAAGCAAGGCCAGCCCAGCGCCACCTTGATGGACGAGTCGGGCCAGATCGGCCAGCTCTACGGCGCCAAAACCACGCCGCACATGTACATCATCAGCCCACAGGGCCAGCTGCTGTATGCCGGCGGCATAGACAGTATTCCCTCCGCCCGCGTCGACGACATCAAGACCGCCACCAACTACGTGCGCCAAGGCCTGACCGAAGCGCTGGGCGGCAAGCCGCTGAGCGTCGCGAGCAGCCGTGCTTATGGCTGCTCGGTCAAGTACAAGGACGCGTGACACGGACGCGTAAACCCTCTTTCGCAAAGGCCCGCCATGACACCCCTGCCCGTCGCCGAACGCATGCCGCACATCCTGAACCACTACCGCACCATCGCGGTGGTGGGCTTGTCACCACATCCGCACCGCGCCAGCTTTGACGTGGCGCGCTACATGCAGGCCAACGGCTACCGCATCATCCCGGTGAACCCGAACGCCGTTGAAGTGCTCGGCGAGAAAGCCTATCCCTCGCTGACGGAAGCCGCGCGCCACGAAAAAATCGAGCTGGTGAACTGCTTTCGCAACAGCGAAGACATTCCACCGGTGGTCGATGAAGCCATCGCCATCGGCGCCAAGGCGGTGTGGATGCAGCTGGGCATCAGCAACCCGGCCGCAGCGGCCAAGGCCGAGGCCGCCGGCCTGCTGGTGGTGCAGGACCATTGCATCAAGATAGACCACCGGGTGCTGCAATCGCGCGGCCTGCTGGACGCCGCGTCCGTCTGAGCTTGCGCTTCTCGCACCTTCCCAAAGCCCGGGAAAGCCATGCTTGCGCGGCCGGGCGCCGCCGCTGAAAATGCGCCATGTCCCTGCGCACGGCACCCACCATCCCCTCTCTATCCGCTGCGTCGCCCTTCTTGCCTTCTTCGTTTCCCCGTTTCTCCCTGCTACTGGCCTTCGTGATGCTGGCCGGTTGCGCCGGCCAGGCACCCACGCACAGGGGTGAAGCCCAGTCCGCGCCCATGGCCGCCAGCGAGGTCGGCCAGTCGGACGTGAACCGCATGGCCACGCTGGGCATGCGCGACAACCTCGAAAGCCTGCTGCGCCTGGCCGACAAGCTGTACCGCCGCAACCCGGCCGAGTGGCGCAAGACCAGCCCCGTCAGCCGCGATGCGGCCCTGGCCCAGTTGCGAGTGGCCGTCGACACACGCACGCCCTGGCCCGAGCTGCAGGGTAAGCGCGACATCGCCGCGCTGTCGCTGGCCCTGGGTCCGGACTTCAAGGGCGACCGCGTGGCGGCTTTTATTTACGCCAGTGCCGACATGGTGGTCACGGCGCATGGCGGCAAAACGACCTTCTACCTGACCGACAGCCTGGACGCGCAACACATCTACAACGCCGCGCGCAACATCGAGATCGCAGTGTGGATGCTGTCCAACCGCCGCAATGCCGCGGGACAGCCCCTGCTGCTGGCCGACGAGATTACCGAGCGAGAACGCAACCTGAGCTTTGAGCGCGAGTTCGGCAAGGTCATAGGCCGGCTGGATTTGCTGGCCTCGGTGCTGACGGAGAAGTACCGGCGCGCGGTGATTACCTATGTGCAGAACCTGCTGGGCGGCACCTTCCTGCAGTTCCTGCCGGTGAAGTAGGTACACCCCCGTCTCGGCTCACTGCGTGTAGCCGGATCCCCCCTTGCAGGGGGCGGCCGCTGCAGCCCGGCGAAGCCGGTTCCGCGCGGCCACTGGCTTAAGAGTGGTGCTCATCTGAGGCCGGAGACAATAGCTGTGTTTACCATTTGTTTTTCCGGAAGCCGCCATGCCCGACAACTATTTGCCCGAGGTCAGAAACCAGTACGAGGCCTTGCCTTATCCGCCTTGCGATCCGCAGGATGACCACAAGCGGCTGGTGCTGACCTGGCTGGAAGACCTGCCGATGATCAACCACTACTGCTTTGCGGGGAAGCAGTCTTTCCAGAAGGGCTTTCGGGCGCTGGTGGCGGGTGGGGGCACGGGCGATGCGACGATTTTTCTGGCGGAGCAGCTGCGGCATACCGACGCGCAGGTGGTGCACCTGGACATGAGCCAGGCCAGCATCGCGCTGGCGCAGGAGCGCGCGCGGATTCGCGGCCTGGGCAACATCACCTGGGTGCACGACTCGCTGCTGAACCTGCCGGCGCTGGCCGCGCAGCTCGGCCGCTTCGACTACATCAACTGCAGCGGCGTGCTGCACCACCTGGCCGACCCTGACCTGGGTTTGAAGGCGCTGCTGAGCGTGCTGAAGGACGACGGCGCGATCGGCCTGATGGTGTATGCCACCACGGGCCGCATCGGCGTCTACCAGATGCAGGCCCTGATGCGCATGGTCAATGGCGACGAAGCAGATGCGCAGCGCAAGATCGCCAACACGCGAGACATTTTGGCCAGCCTGCCGCCGGGAAACTGGTTCAAGCGCAGCGAAGACCTGCACCACGACCACAAGGCGGGCGACGCGGGCATTTACGATTTGCTGCTGCATTCGCAGGACCGCTCGTACAGCGTGGGCGAACTCTTCGACTGGCTGGGCGATGGCGCGGCGGATGGCGCGAATGGCAAGAAGGGCCACGGCCTGCACCTGTCTTTCAGCGATGTGCAGCGCGGCCGCTCACCTTACCTGCCGCACATGGTGCTGGGCAGCAAGCCACCGGCCATGGCCGCTTCGCTGCGCAAGCTGCCGCTGCGCAAGCAGTATGAAATGGCTGAGCTGATGGGCGGCAGCATCATCACGCACTCGCTTTACCTGACGCGCAGCGCGGCCTGCATCGCGCCCTACGGCGATACCAGCTATGTGCCGTTTTTCTATCACGAGCCGCTGACGGGCGAGATTGCGGCGCAGGTCTTCGGCAACAGCCGCGGCCAGCCCTTCATGCTCAGGCACCAGCACTCGGGTGTTGCCGTGATGGTCAACCCCGGCAAGTACGGCGCGAAAATTCTGGGCCTGATCGACGGCCGCCGCAGTTTCGGCGAAATTTTCGATCAGTTCCGCGCGGCCTGGCAAGGCAAGGCCGAAGCGCCCGACAACGCCACACTGTTTGCCGACTTCGCTGAATCGTACGAGACGCTGAATGCGCTGGAGCGCCTGCTGCTGAGGCACACCTCGGTCAGCACGGCCGCGTGAAAAATCAGAGTCTTAAGCAGCGGAGCTCCAGAGGTCGGCGGTCGCTGACGGCTGCTCCGCACGCAAGTCCACCACCACCACGAGTTCACCGCCAAATCGGCCTATGCCCAGGCCGCTCATGAGCTTTTGCTCTTCTTCCTCGGTCGCCATGCGCAGGAAGCACAGGGCCTGCTGCTTGCCGGCATGGGCGGCCGGCAGGATGTTGATCTGCTTGACCGAACCAAAGCGTGCGCACATGCTGCCCAACACGGTTTGCAGGGTCGCGATGTCGGGGCATTGCTGCAACTGGTCGAGTTCGAGAGGGCTCATGGGTCCTTGCCTGAAATGGAAAATACGGAACAACGGGAAGCCGCACCGTTAGCGCGGGGCGGGTGGTGCAGCATGCAGGGTGATATGAACATCCTTCGTGCGGGGCTTGCGACCCCCAGCGTAGGACAAAACCGTGCGCAGGTAAGTGACGGAACGTTTTGCAACGCTTTATCGCCAACACTTGCAAATGCCGACGTGAAAATCGCTGCGCCATGCGTCAGCATGTTCTATTGAGTGTCAATGAATGTCTGAAGCTTGCCCGTGTCCGTTTCCGCTCCCAACTTAGCGCCCGACTTCGCGCTCCATGTGCTGCCGCATTCCGGCGCCGACCGGCTTGCCCGGCTGGCCGCCCGCGCCTGCGACGCACCGATTGCCATCGTCGCGGCGCTGGACAAGGAAGAGCCCCGGTTCATCGCGGGCACCGGCTTTTCCCCGCAGGAGCGTGAAGGGCTGCTCGCGTTGTGCGCGGCCACCCTGGAAACACCGCCACGCCAACCACTGTTGCCGGCGCGCGCCGCGCCCGAGATCGGCTTTTACCGCGGCCTGCCGCTGAGCCGGGAAGACGGCACGCTGCTGGGTGTACTGGCGGTCATGGACAAGACCACACGCAGCCTCGGCCCCGAACAGGAGGAAGACCTGGAGACGCTCGCCGGGCTGGCCGCGGCCCAACTGGACGCGCGCCACGCCCAGCCGCAGCAAGCCACGCGGCAGACGGAGGAAGACGCCCAGCGCCTGGCCACGCGCCTGGGCATCACGCTGGAAAGCATCACCGAGGGCTTTTACACGCTGGATCCGCAGTGGCGCTTCAGCTACCTCAACCGCGAAGGCGCGCGCCTGCTGGGCAGGCCGCCCACGGAACTGCTGGGCAAAAGCATCTGGAAGGAATTTCCGGGCGCCATCAACACCTTGTTCTCCGAGAAGGTTCGCGCGGCGGTGGCGGGCAACTACCAGGTGGAGTTCGAGGCCCTGTATGCGCCACTCGATAAATGGTTCGAGATACGCGCCTATCCTTTCCCCGACGGCGTGGCGATTTACTTTCGCGACGTCAGCGAGCGGCGCAAGGCGCGCGAGCAGCTCATGCTGCTGGAGACCAGCATCTCGCGGCTCAACGACATCGTGCTGATCGCCGAAGCGGTGCCTTCGGGCCGGCCTGGGCTGCGCATCATCTTCGCCAACAACGCCTTCGAGCAGCACACGGGCTACAGCCTCAACGAGGCGCTGGGCCATTCGCCGCGCCTGTTGTGTGGCCCACTGACGCAGCGCGGCGAACTCGACCGCATACGCAACGCCTTCCAGAAAGGCGAACCGGTGCAGGCCGAGCTCATCACCTACAAAAAGAACGGCCGGCATTTCTGGATGGAAGTCGACATCGTGCCCGTGGCCGACGACGCCGGCGTCTTTTTCACGCACTGGGTGGCGGTGGGGCGCGACATCACGCGGCGCAAAGTGGCGGAAAGCGAAATCAAGCACCTGGCCTTCTACGACCCGCTGACGCAATTGCCGAATCGCCAACTGCTGATGGACAGGCTGGACGAGGCGCTGAGCCACAACCGCCGCCACCCGCGCGAAGGTGCGCTGATGTTCATCGACCTGGACAACTTCAAGACGCTCAACGACACCATGGGCCACCAGAAGGGCGACCTGCTGCTGCAGCAGGTGGCCAAGCGCCTGGCCGCCTGCGTGCGCCAGAACGACACGGTGGCGCGACTGGGCGGGGACGAGTTCGTGGTCATGCTGGAAGACTTGGGCCAGGACCCGCGCGAAGCGACCGTCAAGGCCGAGACCGTGAGCGGGCAGATCCTGGCCGCGCTGTGCGAGCCCTACAGCCTGGCCGGCTACCAGCACTACAGCACCTGCAGCATAGGGGTGACGGCCTTCAACCAGACCCTGAACAACATCGGCGACCTGCTCAAGCAGGCCGACCTCGCGATGTACCAGGCCAAGATGTCGGGCCGCAACACGGTCTGCTTTTTCAACCCGGCCATGCAGGCCGCCGTGACTGCCAGCGCCGCGCTGCAGTCGGACCTGCGCCAGGGCCTGCGCGAAAAACAGTTCCTGCTTTATTACCAACCGCAGGTGGGCCGCGACGGCCGCATGACGGGCGTCGAGGCCTTGCTGCGCTGGCGGCATGGCGAGCGCGGAATGGTGCAGCCCGCGGAGTTCATCCCGGCGGCCGAGGATGCCGGGCTGATACTGCCGCTGGGCCAGTGGGCGCTGGAGACGGCCTGCCGCCAGCTCGCGACTTGGGCGCACCGCCCGGAAACCGCGGCGCTGAGCATCGCGGTCAACGTCAGCGTGCGGCAGTTCCGCCACCCCGAATTCGTCGACCTGGTAATGGCCGCGCTCAAGGCGACCCAAGTCAGCCCGCACAAGCTCAAGCTGGAACTGACCGAGAGCCTGCTGGCCGAGGACATGGAGATCACCATCACCAAGATGGCCAGGCTCAAGAAAATGGGCGTGACCCTGTCCCTCGACGATTTCGGCATGGGCTATTCATCGCTGTCCTGCCTCAAGCGCCTGCCGCTGGACCAGCTCAAGATCGACAAGTCTTTTGTGGAAGACATACTGCGCGACCCCAACGACGCGGCGATTGCGCGCACCATCATCGGCCTGGCGCAAAGCCTGGGACTGGGCGTGGTGGCCGAGGGCGTGGAAACCGAGGCGCAGCGCGACTTCCTGTCGCGCCACGGCTGCGACTGCTACCAGGGTTACCTGTTTTGCAAGCCGCTGCCGATTGACGAGCTGGAGGCTTTTATCAAGACGCTAGGCATGTGACGGCAGGGGCGCCGATGGCGGCGCGGGCTCGGCGGCGGCCTTGTGATGATGCTGCGGATGTTGCTGCGAATGCTGGGGCGAATGTTGATGTTCCAGCCGGAAGATCACTTCCTTGACGATGCCGTACATGAGGGCGCGGTCGCGGCTCGGGTGGTCGGAGAACAGCACATGGGTGGCGCCCAGGGTCGCGCCCTCGCCGTCATAGCCCACGCTGATGCCGTGCGCCGCCATCAGCGGCCCGCAGGCGCGCCAGTCGCGCGTCCACTGCGGCAGGGCCTGGGCGTTGTCCCAGAGCGTGCCCGCGCTTTCATAACATTCCTCAATGTGCGTATGGCCCAGCAGTTGCGCCAGGTGCCGTTCCTTGGCGATGCAGCTGCGAAAATATTCCTGGTCGTTCATGCGCATGGAACACTCCTTGGAAGCGGTTCTGGATCCTGCAAGGCTCTTCGGCCATGGTAAATCCGAACCCGTATCAGCGCCAGTTCCAATGCCAGTTCCAATGCCAGTTTCAATGCCAGTTTCAGTGCCAATGGACACAAAGCCAACCTGAGACAATCGGTGCATGTTCGCACCCCTTCAAAACGACACCTTTTTGCGCGCCTGCCTGCGCCAGGCCACCCCCCACACCCCCATCTGGCTGATGCGCCAGGCCGGCCGCTATTTGCCCGAATACCGCGCCACGCGGGCCCAGGCCGGCAGTTTCATGGGCCTGGCCACCAACACCGACTACGCGACCGAGGTCACGCTGCAGCCGCTGGAGCGCTACCCGCTGGACGCCGCCATCCTGTTCAGCGACATCCTGACCGTGCCCGACGCCATGGGCCTGGGCCTGTCTTTCGCGTTGGGCGAAGGCCCGCGCTTTGCCACACCGGTGCGTGACGAGGCCGCCGTGGCCCAGCTGCAGGTGCCGGACATGGACAAGCTGCGCTATGTCTTCGACGCCGTCACCTCCATCCGCAAGGCCCTGAACGGCCGCGTGCCATTGATCGGCTTTTCCGGCAGCCCCTGGACGCTGGCCTGCTACATGGTCGAAGGCGCGGGCTCCGACGACTACCGCCTGGTCAAGACCATGCTCTACCAGCGCCCCGACCTGATGCACAAGATGCTGGCCGTGAACGCCGACGCGGTGGCAGCCTACCTGAACGCGCAGATTGAGGCCGGCGCCCAAGCGGTGATGATTTTCGACAGCTGGGGCGGCGTGCTGGCCGACGCGGCCTTCAAGACTTTCAGCCTGGCTTACACGGCGCGGGTGCTGTCCCAGCTCAAACGCGAGCATGAGGGCGTGAAGATTCCCCGCCTGGTGTTCACCAAGGGCGGCGGCCAGTGGCTGGAGGCCATGGCGCAGCTCGATTGCGAGGTGCTGGGGCTGGACTGGACCGTCAACCTGGCCCGCGCGCGCGCGCTGGTCGGCGAGCAGGGCCCGCAGGCCAAGGCCCTGCAGGGCAACCTGGACCCGAATGTGCTGTTCGCCAATCCGGCCCAGATCGAAGCCGAGGTCGCCGCCGTGCTCGACAGCTTTGGCGCCCCCCATACCGACCCCAACAAGTCCGGCCCCACCCATATTTTCAACCTGGGCCACGGCATCAGCCAGCACACGCCGCCCGAGAGCGTCGAGGTGCTGGTGCGCGCAGTGCACGCTCACTCTCGCAGCATGCGCACCGCCCGTAGCTGAAAACCTTTCGTGTACGTCTCCTTTTGGCCGGCCCGGGGCGTATTTCCACCATGGCTAGCACAAAACGGGGTCCAGGCAGCCGGACTTATGCACAAAAATCTTGTTGCGCCGCCGCAATGCGGGGACCTCGGACAATGCTGCGCTATCAAAGCAATAGCGCGCGTAAGTGCTTGATTTGTATAGTAACTTTAAATTGCTTTTTTTGCGGGCAATTTAAGAAAAGCCTTGATTTACAAGGCTTCGCGCCGTTCGCCGACAAGCTGTCAACAAAGTTATCCACAGAAAATCTGGAAATCTGTAAAGTAGCGCCAAATCAAGGACTTAGCGCACTTTCTGGATGTATTCCTCAAGAATTAAACACATTTAGTTACTCTGAATGAGCTATTGGCTGCAAGTTGTTGTCGCGGCGCCCGCCCACAGTTCCATCGCCGGGCCCCTGACTTACCAGAGTGAGTCGCCACTCGCCGTGGGCTCGCTGGTGCGCGTGCCGCTGGGCCGGCGCGAGGTGCTGGGCGTGGTCTGGGAAGTACTGGCCGACAGCGGCGCACTGCTGGAAATGCAGACGCGCCACGTGGCCGGCGCGCTCGAGGGCCTGCCGCCCCTGTCGGCCACCTGGCGCAAGCTGGTGCAGTTCACCGCCAGTTATTACCAGCGTTCGCTGGGCGAGGTGGCGCTGGCGGCGCTGCCGCCGCAGTTGCGCGACCTCAGCAATGTGCAACTGGCGCGGCGGCTCAGGCGCCCGGTGGCCGACACCAGTTGCGCACCGGACGGCCAGGCGCTGCCGACGCTCACCCCGCAGCAGGCGTCGGTGCTGGCCGAATTCCATGCCGACAGCCGGCCCGCGCTGCTGTTCGGCGCCACCGGCAGCGGCAAGACTGAGGTCTACCTGCGCGCCGCGGCCCGAGTGCTGGAGCAGGACCCGGCAGCCCAGGTGCTCGTGATGGTGCCCGAGATCAATCTCACGCCGCAGCTGCAGTCGCGCTTTGAAGAGCGTTTTGCACACCTGGGCAAAGAGCGCGTGGTGGCCCTGCACAGCGGCCTCACGCCGGCCCAGCGCCTCAAAAGCTGGCTGGCGGCCCACGCCGGCCATGCGCGGCTGGTGCTGGGCACGCGCATGGCGGTGTTCGCCTCCATGCCCCAGCTGCGCCTGATCGTGGTCGACGAAGAACACGACCCCAGCTACAAACAGCAGGAAGGCGCGCGCTATTCGGCGCGCGACCTGGCCGTCTACCGCGCAAAAATAGAAACCGAAGACGCCACACACGGCCACGGCCCCTGCCGCGTGCTGCTGGGCTCGGCCACGCCCTCGCTCGAAAGCTGGCAGGCCACGCTGGCCGGCCGCTACCAGCGGCTGGTGATGGACGAGCGTATTGGCTCGGGAAGGGTCCTCTCGACCGGCGAAGAAGCCGCGCCTTACCTGGCGGGGTCGCAAGCCGAGCCCTACACACCGCCAAAGGCCAGTGAGCCGGGCGATGCAGGCAGTCTGCCCACCGTGCGGCGCGTGGACATGAACCACCAACCCAAGCACTGCATCATCGCGCCGCCGCTGCTGGACGCGATCGCGCAGCGGGTGGCGCGCGGCGAGCAGTCGCTGATCTTCCTGAACCGGCGCGGTTACGCGCCCGTGCTCGCCTGCCATGACTGCGGCTGGAAAAGCGAATGCCCGCATTGCAGCGCGTTTCGCGTCTTCCACAAGATAGACCGCACCCTGCGTTGCCACCACTGCGGCTTCACCGAGCGTGTGCCGCGCGCCTGCCCCAGCTGCGGCAACATCGACATCGCGCCCATGGGCCGCGGCACCGAGCGGCTTGAAGAGCACCTGGCCGAGCTGCTGGCCGGCGTGAAGCGGCCCGACGGCGAACCGGTGCGCATCGCCCGCATCGACGCCGACAGTACACGGCTCAAAGGCGCACTCGAATCACAACTGGCCAGCGTGCACGCCGGCGAAGTCGACGTGCTGGTCGGCACGCAGATGATCGCCAAGGGCCACGACTTCCGCCACATCACGCTGGTGGCGGCCATCAACCCCGACGGTGCGCTGTTTTCCAGCGACTTCCGCGCGCCCGAGCGTCTCTTCAGCCTTCTGATGCAGGCCGGCGGCCGCGCCGGCCGCGATGCGCGCCACAGCGGGGCCAGCGAAATGTGGGTGCAGACCTTCCACCCCGAGCACCCCCTGTTCGCCGCGCTCAAGCGGCACGACTACGCGGGTTTTGCGACACAGCAATTGGCCGAACGCGAAGCCGCCGGAATGTCGCCCTTCGGCTTTTCCGCCCTGGTGCGCGCCGAAGCACGCACGCAGGAGGTGGCCCAGGGTTTCCTCAACGCGGCAGCGGCCCAGGCCGAGGCTCTGCAACTCACCGGCAACGGCCAGGTCACCGCCTACCCGGCCGTGCCCATGACGATACAGCGCGTGGCCAATATCGAACGTGCGCAGATGCTGGTCGAAAGCCCCTCACGCGCGGCGCTGCAGCGCTTTCTGGCGGCCTGGCAACCGGTGCTGTTTGAAACGCGTCAGCAGGCTGAATTCAAAAGCCTGATTCGCTGGGCGATTGATGTGGATCCGATTGCGATTTGATGGAAGACGGGCGAAGCTCGTTGGTTATCAAGGTTCAGGCCGAACCACCATGCCTCCGCCTTAGATTCTCAACATGCTCGACATCCGTTTCATTGGTGATGGCGAGGCGTGCAGTCTCTAGCCGACCCACACAGAATTGCATTCGATTCTGAGACATGACCTCAGTGCTTTGCTCGCGAATGTGATCCACGAACTCCGATAGACGGACCACTCCAGGAGGAACTTCCGTCTTGAATTCAGCTTCTCCGGTAAAAACCACGACCGACTTAACGCAATTTGCAAGAAGAAAGTCGAGTAACTCTTGTACGGCTCTGACGTGCCGGAGGTTCTGAAAGATCGGATTCTGAAACTGGGACTTTCGATGGAACAAGACCTGAGTCCAGTTTGCCTGCTTGCTGTTAGCGAAGATCCAGCCGTTGTAGTTTTTGGTTTCTATGACGAAAACACCGAAGCGCGAGACAAGGATGTGGTCAACCTGGGTCGTTCCGTCCTGTAATGGCAAGGTGATGTGATTCATCAGGTGATAGTCAGGCCCGATGAAGTGCGCTCGAATCTCACGGGAAAGACGTGTTTCTCCGTCATTCTGGAATGAGTACCCAAACGGTCTGATTCTGCAGCCCATTGCAAAGCCGACGGCGAGTCCAATCAGAATGCAGATGAGGGTATTCACGCTTTTTGGTGATCTAGCGTAAGGGGTGATCGGTGCGTAGTGGCGTTGCGCCGCGCCGCACTCTGATGAACTCACTCCTCGCGGCGCAACGCCGCTGAGTGTCCTCGTCGAACGACTTGTTAGGCGTCACCCGAGATGCTCCAACTAGAACGGAATTTCATCATCCATATCGTCGAACGTGGTCGGTGCGGGCGGCGGATTTTTTCGGTCTTTACCCTTGCACTTTGAGCATCCCGATGCCTCCGCAGAGTCCATGTAGTCACGAGTCAACCAAGAGCCACATACCTTGCACTCCGGAATTGTGTATATCTCCGCGCCACAACTACCGCAGAAGGGTGTCTCACTTACCGAAGACCCGCAGTTTCGGCAGAGGTACACAAGCGACTTCCCGCAGCTTGTGCAGAATGAACCTGTCGAGTCATTGATGACACGCGGACCTCGGTAGTATCCGCGAGAAGTCCAGTTCGCATCTATGCACTTGTGGTTTGTGCAGAGCGCCAAAGCCGGGGCGAGAGTTGGCGGGGATGAGTGGTGTTTTCGTCCAATTGCTCGGAGGAAGTCTTCGGCAGTCTTATGGCGTGCAGTTGGATCAGTGACACAGGCCTTCTCAATCGCATCGATGAGATCGCGAGGAAACGCGGAGAGAGTACGGGCAAGATTGGTTATCTCAGCGCGACCCGTCAACATTTCGATCAGCATGATACCGACCCCATAGAGATCACTTCGATTGTCGACGGACCCCGCGTCGACCATTTGCTCTGGCGATGCATAAGGCGGCGAACCAAGCATCTCACCCTTGGTCGTGGCGCGAGTAACACCTGGCTGCGCATCAAAACTAACGCCTATGGAGAAGTCGATAAGGAAGCAGCGCTGCCGTGCATCGATCATGACATTGGAAGGCTTCACGTCGCGATGCACTATCTGATGTGCATGAGCGAAACTCAAGGCATCCAGAATTTGAATTGCAATTTCGATAGCTGCGGTTGGCTCAAGCTTCGACTTTTCGCGCAGGAGTGCTTGCACAGTCTTCCCATGGACGTACTCCATGACAAAGTAAGGCGATTGTCCGTGAGATGTGTCCACGGCACCTTCTGTCAGTACGTAAGGTATGTTCGGATGCTGAAACCGGGCGAGAAGCTTAGCTTCACGAACGAAGCGCTTCTGCATAGCGGGCTCGTCGCGAACAAATGCACTGTCGAAAAACTTCACTGCAACGCGCCGATTCAGGCTGCGTTGTTCGGCCACATATACGCTTCCGCTTAGTCCCTTTCCAAGATGTCCCGTGAGTTGAAAACCTTGCCTAGCGAGGTACTTGACATACTCCTCCGGCAGCGGTTCTGCATTCGACAAAGCGTTCAAGATGTTTGCTTCCGGCACGCGCGTCAACGGTTGTTATGCTGAGGGCCGCAAATACTGCAACACAACTTGATAACTTCAGCGGTAAGAAATGACATTGAGGCTTGCTCCATTAAAAATAGCGACAAACTTGGCACTTGCATCAATCAAGTGATCCAGATTGTCAGCAATTCTTAACCAAATGCATGGGTTTGAACATCCCTCATCTGGGGGAGTACCTAGAGCGCCGGAGTCAGAGGCATCCGGTCATAAACGCTGAGCTCCCTAGCAACAGCGAGAGCGATTCTTCTGTGCGCAATGCCCCGAATTGGTACCAGAACAATCAGCCAGCAATACCAAGTTGCGGACGCTGGAGCGGTTGCTCCCCGTATATGCGACGGCGACGGCTTCAAGCAGCGCGTAACGCGGTCCCTGCCTGCGCAGGAAAGGCGTCACCTTCGGTGACCTGCCGCCAACCCTCCTGCCCCATCCACCCACGCAGCGCCATCGCCCCCTTGGGCGTGATCTCCAACGCGCGCATGCCCTGACGGCGTAGCAGCCAGCCGCGTTCCAGGCTGTGATTGCAGATCAGCGTGCCCAGCTGCCCCGCGACATGAAAGCGCCGCTCGCTCCAGTCCAGGCACGGGCGGCAGTAAGGACGCTTGCTGCTGGTGCCGGGCAGCGAAGCCGCCAGGTCAATGCCCAGGCGCGCCAGCACAGCACCTGCCTTGTCGGTCGCATGGCCGGCCTCCCCGTCAAACACAATCGCTCCATCGGCAATCAGGTGCTGGGCAATGGCCACGCCCAAGCGCCCGGCGATGTGGTCGTAGCAGCTGCGCGCCATGCGCATGGCGGCGTCCTTGGGGCCGGGCACCACCGCGCGGCGCACCAGGGGTGCGTTCTGCGCCGCGAGCTGCGTGATGCCTTCGAGCACCCGGGCCACATCGGCTGAGGCCAGGCGGTGGTAGCGGTGCCGGCCGTGCTGTTCGACGCGCAGCAGGCCGCCTTCGACCATGAGCGCGAGGTGGCGGCTGGCGGTCTGTGGGGAGACATTGCCGGCGCCGGCCAATTCATGGGCCGTGAGGGACCGGCCGTCCAGCAGCTCCATGAGCATGGCGGTGCGGGCCGGCTCGCCGACCAGTGAGGCGATGTGGGCGATCTGGTTGGTGTTCATGGTTGAGGCCTTTGTAGCTGCAACCTTAGCAGCATAGCGAAGGCCATGCTTCGCTCCAGGGCGAAGCATCCCACCCTCTCCTCACCGCACCATGGGAGCCATGACCTTCAAAGAAAATCCCATGGAACTGCCCATCACGCCCAGCCTCCAACCGCCGGCGCCACGCGCCTTCTTCGGCGCCACCGTGGTGCGCGCCGCCTTTGTGCTGGCCATCTTCGGCTGGGGCATAGGTTTTTACAGCCCGGCGATTTTTCTGCATGCGGTGCTGGCGCGCACCGGCTGGGCGCTGCCGCTGGTGTCGGCCGCGGTGACCTTTCATTTTTTGTTTGGCGCGGGCGTGGTGGCTTGCCTGCCGCGCATCCATGCCCGCCTGGGTGTGGCCGCCACCACGGCAGCAGGCGCCGCCGCGCTGGCGCTGGGCCTGCTCGGCTGGGCCTTGGCTGCGCAGCCGTGGCAGTTGTTTGCGGCCGCACTGCTGACTGGCGGTGGCTGGGTCACGATGGGGGCAGCCGGCATCAACGCCATTATTTCGCCATGGTTTGCGCGCGGCCGCCCTATGGCGCTGGCCAAGGCCTACAACGGCGCGAGCCTGGGTGGCGTGATCTTCTCGCCGCTGTGGGGAGCGCTGATCGCCGCCTTGGGTTTTACCGCCGCCACCGTGCTGGTGGGCGCGGCCATGCTGCTGGTGGTGCTGTGCCTGAGTTTTTACGTGTTCGCGCAAACGCCGGAGCGCCTGGGCCAGCGGCCCGATGGCGATGCGCCGGGCGCGCCCTCGCGCAGCCTCACGTCGGCGCATGCCAAGCCGTTGCCGGGCCGGCTGTTGTGGCGCGACCGCGGCTTTCGCACGCTGGCCGCTGCCATGGCCCTGAGCATGTTCGCGCAAGCCGGCCTGATCACGCATCTGTATTCGCTGCTGGTCTTTGCCCTGGGCGCCCCAGGCGCGGGCCTGGCGATGGCGCTGGCGACCGCCTGCGCGATAGGCGGGCGCACAGTGGTCGGTAAATTCATGCCGGCCGGCGCAGACCGCCGGCTTGTGGCCGCCGCAAGTTATGCGGTGCAGATCGGCGGCTCGCTGGCGCTGGCCTGCGCGGGGGAACACCAGACCGCGCTGATCCTGCTGGGTGTGGTGCTGTTCGGTGTCGGCATCGGCAATGCGACTTCGCTGCCGCCGCTGGTGGCGCAGGTGGAGTTCGTCAAGGAAGACGTTCCCCGCGTGGTGGCCTTGATCGTCGCGATGTCGCAAGGCCTGTGGTCGCTGGCGCCGGCGACCTTTGCCCTGCTGCTGGTGACGGGCAGCGGCGCCCCGGCCCATCTGGGCGCGGGCACAGGGTTTTATTTCGGCGCGACGGTGCTGCTGCAACTGGCGGCGATCGCCTGCATGTTGGCCGGACGCAAACCTGTGACCTGAAGCTCAACCCAGGCGCGGCTTGGTGTCCGGTGCGCAAGCTGCAGCGCGCGCCAGCAACAACTCGCGTTCGCGCAGGTTGCGCGTGAGCGAAGCGGCGCGTTCGAACTCGGCATGGGCTTCGTCAAGGCGGCCCAGCTTGAATAAAAAATCACCGCGCACGCTGGGCAGCAAGTGGTAGTTTTTCATCAAGGGTTCGGCCAGCAGCGCATCGGCCACCTCCAGCCCCGTGGCCGGGCCGAAGGCCATGGCCAGGGCCACGGCCCGGTTGAGTTCCACCACCGGCGACGGGGCCAGCTGCGCCAGCGCATCGTAGAGCGCGGCGATGCGTTGCCAGTCGGTGGCGGCGCCGGTGGGGGCGCGCGCATGGCAGGCGGCAATGGCGGCCTGTAGTGCATACGGCCCCAGCGCACCGCCCAGCGCCTCGGCGCGCGCCAGCGCGGCCAGGCCGCGGCGTATCAGGATGTGGTCCCACTTCGCGCGGTTCTGGTCGAGCAACAAAATGGGTTCGCCCGAAGGCCCGGTGCGCGCCTTGGCGCGCGAGGCCTGTATTTCCATGAGCGCGACCAGGCCGTGGACTTCGGGCTCCTGCGTCGCCAGCTCGGCCAGCACGCGGGCCAGCCGCAGGGCCTGCTCGCACAGCGCGGGCCGCATCCAGTCGCCACCCGAGGTGGCCGAATAGCCTTCGTTGAAGATCAGGTAGATGACTTCCAGCACCGAGGCCAGCCGTGCATCGCGCTCCTCGGGGCCGGGCACCTCAAAAGGCACGCGGGCTTCGGCCAGGGTGCGCTTGGCACGCACGATGCGCTGGGCCACGGTGGGCTCGGGCACCAGGAAGGCGCGCGCGATCTCGTCGGTGCTGAGGCCGCCCAGCAGCCGCAGCGTGAGCGCGATGCGCGCCTCGGTGGACAGCACCGGGTGGCAGGCGGTGAAGATCAGGCGCAGCAGGTCGTCGCCGTAATCGTCGTCGCCGCCGTCCCCGTCGCCGGCCTCGTCTACGTCGGCAAAAGCCATGTCCTGCTCCATCTCAAGCTCGCGGCCCAGCTCTTCATGCTTGAGCGCGAGGAGCTTGCGCCGCCGCAGGTAGTCAATGGCGCGGTGCTTGGCGACGGCCATGAGCCAGGCGCCGGGGTTATCCGGAACACCCGCCTTGGGCCAGCGCTCGAGCGCCGTGACCAGCGCGTCCTGCGCAATCTCTTCGGCCAGGCCCACCTCCTGCACCATGCGCGCGACCTTGGCGATGACCTTGGCCGACTCGATGCGCCAGACGGCGTCGATGGCGCGGTGGGTTTCATGCGAGGCCATGCAGCGTCAAGCGCCCTTGGCTTTTCCGCTCGGCGCCTGCTGCATCTCGGTAAAACCGGCGGCGGCTTCCTGCACGTCGGGCGGGAAGTCTGACATTTCCTGCACCTGGCGCACTTCGATGATCTCGTTCTCGCCGCCCGGGCAGCGCGAGGCCCACTCGATGGCTTCGGCGCGTGACGCCACATTGATCATCCAGAAGCCGCCCAGCACTTCGCGGGCTTCGGCAAAGGGGCCGTCGACCACGCGCGGCTTGCCGCCGGGAAAGCTCACGCGAGCGCCCATGGCGGGTGGGTGCAGGCCTTCGAGCGAGAGCAGTACGCCGGCTTTTTGCAGCTCTTCGTTGTACTTCATCATGGCGGCCACGGCATCGGCGCTGGGCATCGTCCCGGCGGCGGCGCTTTCGTAGCCCTTGGGGATCATCAGCATCATGAATCGCATTTCAATACTCCTTGAATGTGGGTTTAAGGTCACGAGCCGGGCTGAATTGCATCATCTTTAAATGCCTGGCTCTGACTGTATGACGAATGGTTTTGCGGAAATCGACAAGGTCCTTCGAAAAGATTTCAAGAAGACCTTGTCCCAGCGCAAAAGACCTTGCTTACTTTTCCGCGGCAGTCTTCATGGCAGCCAGGCCGTCTTCAAAGTCCTTGCCAACCATCTTGTCCACATTGAAGAAGACATGCATGACCCTGGCGATCAGCGGCGCGGGGCCCTGCATCTCCCAGCTCACGGTGCTGCCACCGGTTTGCGGCTGGATGTTGAAGACCACCTTGTTATGGGCTTCAAAGGGTTTGCTGAAGTTCAGGTCTATCCTGACCAGGGAAGAAGGCACGGATTCGGTGATCAGCATGTCGCCCGCGCCGACCTCCTTGCTGTCCCAGGCGTAGGCCGAGCCCTTGCCGGCGGCCGGGCCGCTGAAGCTGCGCTTCATGGCCGGGTCCTTCTTCTCCCAGGGCGACCAGGCGCCCCAGTTCTTGTAGTCGTTGATCAGCGGAAAGATTTTCTCTGGCGGCGCCTGGATGCTGACCTGGCGCTGGACGCGGAAGGTTTCGGGCTTGTTGGCGGCAAGCACCAGCACCGTCACGATGAAAAGCACAATCACGACGGCGGCGATGATGGCAATGGTCTTGAACATGGAATTCCCCTTGTTGGTGTTCGTTCACTTCACGGATTGAATAGCTGAGTGCCGGGTTTGGTGGGTTTTATGGCCCCAAAAAACCGTCTGCTCACTGCTACGACGAACGAAAAACCTGAAATCGACATGCCTGGCCAAAATTTTTGCAATTTTTTTGGCCGCACACCGGCCGCCGGTGCTTAGGCGCTTTGAGACTCAGACACTTGGGCAACGCCGAAGTCGGACGCTTCATACAGCAGCCGGATTTCCACCTCGACCTCTTCCGTATCGCGAAACGGAAAGGGGTAGCCCAAGGCCCAGTCCACCGCGGCCTGCAGCGAGCGCGCCTGGATGATCCAGAAACCGGCCAATAGCTCTTTGGCTTCGGCAAAGGGCCCGTCCATCACGCTGGACTTGCCCCGGCTGAATTTCATGCGGGAGGCGCTGGCGCTGGGCTTGAGGCCCTCACCCATCAACAGCACGCCGGCCTTGACGGCCTCGTCGTTGTGCCGGGCCATGCGGGCCAGGCCGTCGCCGTCAGGCACGGCGCCTGTCTCGGCCCTGTCATTGGCCTTGAGCAGGATCATGTAGCGCCGCATGCCTTCCGGCAGGGCCGGTGCATCTTCCCCGCTCACACCGCGCAAGCCGCCAGGGCAGCCGCCCTCGCGGATTTCCAGTGAGGCGTTGCCGCCGGCATCCTCCTGCGGCCAGCGTTTGAGCCACTCGATGACTTCCTCGCGCGAGGCCGCCTCCACCATGGTGAAGCCGGCAATCAGCTCCTTGGCCTCGGTGAAGGGGCCGTCGGTCACCGTGGGCTTGCCGCCGGAAAAACGGATGCGCGCGCCCTTGGCACTGGGCTGCAGCCCTTCGCCGCCCAGCAGCATGCCTTTCCTGGCCAGTTCTTCGTTGTAGGCGCCCATGGCGGCCAGCAGCGCGGGGCTGGGCATCTCGCCGGCCTCGGTGCTCGCATCGGATTTGCGCAGGATCATGAATTGCATGTGTGGCTCTCTCCAGGTAGCTTCCAGGTAACTTCCAGGCAGCGGCCCCGCGCCGCCGTCCCCGGTTTTTACCTCAAATGCCAGGTTCACGGTCTAAGCCCGGCTGCGGGTGTCAGGAGCGCGCGCCGGCCTGTGCATCCACCTGCCGGCGCAGCTTCTCCTCGGCCTCGCGCAGTTCGGGCGTGAACTCGGCGCCGAAGTCTTCGGCCGAGAAAACCTGGCGGATTTCGATCTCAGCCTCGCTCTCCGGCGGGAAGGGGCAGCGCTTGACCCACTCAATCGCCTCTTCCTTCGAGGACACCTGCAGCATCCAGAAGCCGGCCACCAGCTCCTTGGTTTCAGGGAAAGGTCCATCGATGACCGTGCGCTTGCTGCCGGAAAACTTCACACGCGCGCCTTTGGCGCTGGGATGCAGCCCCTCGCCCGCGAGCATGACGCCGGCCTTGACCAGTGACTCGTTGAACTTGCCCATGTCGGCCAGCAGCTGTTCGCTGGGCATTTCGCCGGCTTCGCTGTGTTTGTCGGCTTTGACGAGAACCATGAATTTCATATCGGACTCCTTGGGGTTGGGAGCGGAGAGCCCGGACAGCCCGGGCAAAAACATCCTGCTCTTAGGGGTACGACGAACGGGCGGGGCGAAATCGACAGCGCGGATGCGCTTTTTTCCAAATATCCGGGAAATAAATGGAATACCCAGCGATGCAGCCTTGGGGCCGGGGTATTTGGATCTCAATTTATCCGCAGATTTCGCAGATTTACACAGATTAAAAGAGGGCCCTTATCTGCGTAAATCTGCGTAATCTGCGGATGTAGGTGCGAGCGGCTCTCAGGTCAGGAGGGCGACGGCCGCCGAAAAGCTAAAGAAGGCCAGCACGGTGGACAGCAGGATGATGCGCGCGATGCGGCCGTTATCGGCGCCGAAGCGTTCGGCCAGCAGCGCGACGTTGCTGGCGCTGGGCAGGGCTGCCACCAGCACGATCACGGTGAGCGCAAAGCGCTGCAGCGGCACGCCCAGCGCAATGGCGCCCAACCCCACCAGGCCCACAAGCACAGGATGGAGCACCAGCTTGACCAGCGCGACCGGCACGTAGTCCTTCAGCGGCGTGGCTTGGGTGCTGTTCATCTGCGAGCGCGCCAACACTGCGCCTATGGTGAACAACGCCACCGGCGAGGCGGCGTCGGCCAGCAGCCCCACGGTCTGCATCACCGGCCCCGGTAGCGCCAAACCCAGGCCGGAGGACAGTGCGCCCAGCACGATGGCCCAGGGCATGGGGTTGAGCGCAACGCCCTTGAGCGCGTTTTTCGCGGCGACCTCCGCACCGTGGATGTCGGCCGAGTCCAGCCGCGACAAGGCGATGCACAGCGAACTCGTGACCAGCAGATCGACCAGGATGGTGACGATGGCCGGGCCGGCGGCCTGCGCGCCCAGCAGCGCCACCAGCAGGGGTACGCCCATGAAGCCGGTGTTGGGAAAGGCCGCGACCAGCGCGCCGAAAGACGCATCGTTCCAGGCAATACGGCCCTTGCGCGTGAGCACCACGGTGAAGCCCACCATCAGCAGCGCACACACCAGGTACACAGCCACCAGGCTGGCATCCAGCAACTGCGCAATCGGCGTGCCGGCGCCGAAGCGGTAGAGCATGCAGGGCAGCGCGAAATACAGAACGAAGGTATTGAGTCCCGGAATGGCCAGCTGCGGGAGCAGGCCCTTGCGCGCGGCAAGGTAGCCGCACAACACCAGGGCGAAGAATGGGAAGGTGACGAAAAGAATGCTGAGCACGGCGCTGATTGTCGCCCACGCCAGCCTTCCTCCCTACCCGCATCTGCGCAGGATGCGGAAGGCTGGTGCAGATCAGCATGAGTGATCTGCACCAGCCGCCAGGCGCCTAGGCGCGCCTGGCAAACTTGCCGGCTTCTTTAGAAGCTGTGCGCAATGCCCGCGTAAATGGTGCGTTGCGACTGGTTGACCGCCGGATTACCCGAAATCCCTCCGTCCACCCCGAAGTTGGCGCCACTGGAGTTGCTGACGTTACCGAATGCCGCGTACAGCAGCGAGCGCTTGGACATGGCGTAGTCCGCGCCAATCATACCCAGCGTGGCCTTGCCAGAGACACGGTCTGACTTGACGTGGAAGAGCGAACCGATCAGCGTCAGCGCCGGCGTCACATCGTAACGAACGCCAACCCAGGCATGCTTGAGCTTGGATGCAACGGCGAGGGTTGCATTGGGCGCGGTGATGTAGTCGTAAGCGGCATACAGCTTGGCCGGGCCGATCTTGTAGGTGCCGCCTATGATGGTTTCCTTGGAGGTGTTGAAAACATCGGTGTAGGTGCCGGCAGCATCATGACGCTGGCTGTAAATGCCGCGAAGCATCAGGTCCTGGTTCGCGTAGGTGAGCGAAAAGCCTTCGCCGCGGTTGGCCTTGCTATTGCCCGCCTGCTCGCCCAGCGAGATTTGCGCGGTGGCGCTGAAGCCGCCCATGTTCGGGGTTGAATACTCGACAACGTTGTTGGCACCGGGCCAGCTGCGTCCCCTGACCAGGGTGGCGCTGCCCACCCACTGCTGGCCGGTCGGGTCCAGGTCCCACACATCATTGCTGATGAACAGGTTCTTGCCCAAGCGGAAACTGCCCCAACTGTCGTTGGACAAACCGACATAGGCGCGGCGATTGAACAGGTTCGTACCCGCCCCCCCGTTTTTAAGTTCAAAGCCGCTTTCGAGAACGAAGTTGGCCGCCAGGCCGCCACCCATGTCTTCCTTGCCCTTCATGCCCCACATGCTGGTGCCCCATTGGTTGCTGGCCACCATGGTTTTGGAGAAGCTGGAGTTGGACGGTGCGTCATACACGTTGTCAATGTAGGCCAGGCCCGATACGACACGTCCGTACAGGGTGACCGAGGACTGGGCCGAGGCCCATTGCGGAGCCAGCGCAGCCGCGCAGGCAACACCCAGGTAGATACTACGGAAAGCAGCTTTCATGGTTTGTCTCTTTTCTATGGTTGGGTTTGAGTGAGTTAAAAAATTCCGGATATGCCCATTCGCCGGCATGGCTGCCCATGGCGAACCCGGTTCGGGCGGGGAAACTTGGTTATTGCGGTCATGGCGCTCATTGCAGTCAGCGCGCAGGCAAGGCGCGGTCCAGGTGCACATAGCCGCCATCAGGATGTATCCACTGGCCGGTGGTGTGCGAGGCCCGGTCGGACAGCAGGAACACCACCGTGTCGGCAATTTCGCGGTCTGTCGTCATTCGCTGCCCGAAGGGAATGCGGGCCGTGATGTCGGCCAGCGCCGCCTGCGGGTCGGCAAAGGTCTTGAGCCAGCTCTCATAGAGCGGCGTCATGACTTCGGCCGGCAGCACCGCATTGACCCGCACGCCGTGCGGCGCCAAGGCGGCGGCCCATTCGCGCGTCAGCCCCAGCTGTGCCGCCTTGGCCGCGACGTAGCCGCTGGTGGTGCCCTGGCCGGTAAGTGCGGTCTTGGAGGAAATATTGACGATGGCGCCGCGCCTGGCCTTGAGTTGGTCCAGGCACAGGTGGGCCATCACGTAGTAGTGCGTCAGGTTGGACTCCAGCGACTGCACGAAGGCTTCGCGGCCTGCCTCCAGGCCGACGCTGTCATTGACGCCGGCGTTGTTGACCAGCGCATCGACACCGCCGAACTCGGCCACGGTGCCCTGGACTGCGGCACGGCAGTGCGCCTCGCTTTCGAGCTTGAGCTGGAAAAATCCGTAGCGGGCGCCTGTTTCGCGCAAGGCCGCTACAAATTCAGGCAGCAAGGGGCTGCGGCCGAAGATCACCGGCACGGCGCCCTCCCGCGCCAGCTGCAGGCTTATGGCCCCGCCAATTCCGGCGCCTCCGCCGGTGACGATGACTATCTTGTTGTGAAGGTGCAAATCCATCAAGGGACTCCGGTCTCGGATAGCTGGTGAGGTCGCGACGAGGAGAGCATGGCGGGCCGCCGGATGCGGCTCAAACCATCAGTCATACAGAACCGCCGCGATCTTGGGATCGTTGATCGTTGTCTTGTCGTAGTAGTAAAAGCCGGTGTCGATGACCTTGGGCAGCTTCTCGCCCTTAAGGGCCTTGACCGCCGCCTCCACGGTCTTGTAGCCAATGCCGACCGGGTTCTGGGTGATCGCGCCGGCCATCGAACCATCCAGGATGGCGGCTTTTTGCTGCTTGCCGGAGTCGTAGCCGATGATCACCACCTTGCGTTTCATCTCCCGGGCTCCATTCAGCGCACCGATGGCCGAGCCTTCGTTGGCGCCGAAGATGCCTTTGAGGTTGGGATTGGCTTGCAGGATGGACTTGGTGATCTCGGTGGATTTGAGCTGGTCGCCGCCGCCGTATTGCACGCTGACGATCTTGATGTTGGGATAGGTCGATTTGATGCGGTTGACAAACCCGTCCGTGCGGTCAATGCCGGTGCGGCTGGTCTGGTCGTGCACCACCAGGGCCACATCACCGGCCTTGCCGATCAGCTCGGCCATCTTGTCGGCGGCCAGTGCGGCGGCGGCCACGTTGTTGGTGGTGGTCGTGGTCACCGGGATATCGCTGTCCACGCCCGAGTCAAAGGCGATGACCGGAATCTTGGCGGCCTGGGCTTTTTTCAGCAGCGGGATGGATGCCTTGCTGTCGAGCGCAGCAAAGCCGATGGCCGACGGCTTTTTCGCCAGTGCCGCGGCGAACATGTCGATCTGTTTGTCCACCATGCTTTCGCTCTCGGGCCCCTCGAAGGTCACCTTGACCTTGTAGTCCTTGCCGGCCTGCTCGGCGCCGGCTTTGACGGCCTGCCAGAACTGGTGCTGAAAACCCTTGGAGACCATCGGGATGTAGATCTCATCGGCGGCCAGCGCTGAGGTGCTGATTGCCGAAGCCAGGCCGAGGCCCAGTGCGAGGCTCAAAAGTGTTCGTTTCAAAATCATGTTGTCTCCGTATCGTTATGGTGGTTGTGGCAATGACTGTCAAAAATCAAACCTGGACAGAGGCCGACTTGGTATTGGGTTTGCTCGGGCTTTGGGCAGGGGTGGGGTTGAGGCTTCTCCTTGGCGGAAACTGCGCGCAGGCACGCCGGCGGCTGAAGCCGTGCTTGCCTGGACTTGTGTGTGGCATTGGCGGGCCTGCATTTATTTGCGCTTTCGCAAAATGTCGGCATACACCGCCGCGATGATGATCAGGCCGGTCACCACGGTCTGCCACTCCTGGGCCACGGACATGATGCGCAGCCCGTTGGTCAGCACGCTCATGATGAAAGCGCCGATGATGGTGCCCAGGATGGTGCCGGCGCCGCCGCTGAGCGAAGTGCCCCCGATCACCACGGCGGCAATCGCGTCCAGCTCATAGCCCTGGCCCAGCGAGGGCTGCGCGGAGTTCAGGCGCGAGGCGATCAACAGCCCGGCAATGCCGCAGATCGCGCCGCTGAGCGTGTAGACAATGATCTTCCAGCGGTCCACATTCACGCCCGACAGGCGCACCGCCTCTTCATTGCTGCCCAGCGCGAAGGTGTAGGTGCCCAGCACCGTCTTGTTCAGGATCAGGCTGGACACTACCGCCAGCACGAACAGGATCAGCACCGCATTGGGAATGGGTAGTTCAGGCAGGAAGTAGCCGATCAAGGATTCCTGCGCAATGAGCGGGAACTCCGGTGTGTCATTGAAGTAGATCGGTTTGGAATGCGTGATGACCAGCGACAGGCCTTTGAGCATGAGCATCATGCCCAGCGTGGCGATGAAGGGCGGGATCTTCAGCTTGGCGATCAGCACGCCCGAGATGAAGCCCGAAAACGCGCCGAAGAAAATGGCCGCGGCGACGCCCAGGTAGAAGGGCAGGCCCCAATAGGTCAGCACCACGCCGGCCATGACGGCGCAAAACGTCATCAGGGTGCCCACCGACAGGTCTATGCCCGAGGTGATGATGACAAAGGTGCAGGCGATGGCGAGCACGCCATTCACCGCCGTGGCCTGCAGGATGCCCACCATGTTGTCGGTCTGCATGAAGCTGGGCGAGGCCATACTGAAGAAAATCAGCAACCCCAGCAGGCTGGCAAACGCCAGGAGCTTTTGACGGGTGTTGCTGCTGAAAGCCGCAGTTTTAAAGCCCTGCAGCATCTTGGAGGCGGTCATGAGCGCTAGGTCCATTGTCTTGGTGCGTTGTGTTCAGGCGATCGCGGCGACGGCCGCAGCACCGATAGGCCCGGACGCCGGCGAGGCTTCGCGCCGGGTGGCCAGTTGCATGATCTTTTCCTGGGTCGCATCGCGGGCTGCCAGCTCGCCGGTGATGCGGCCCTCGCACATCACCACGATGCGGTGGCTCAGCCGAAGCACCTCGGGCAGTTCCGAGGAAATCATCACAATCGCGCGTCCCTGCGCCGCCAGCGCATTGAGCAGCTTGTAGATTTCGCTCTTGGCGCCCACGTCAATGCCGCGCGTGGGCTCGTCGAAGAACAGGATTTCGCAGTCGCGCACCAGCCATTTGGCGATCACAATTTTTTGCTGGTTGCCGCCCGACAGCAGCGCCACTTTTTGCAGCGCGCTCGGCGTCCTGATGCCCAGTTGCGCGATCAGTTTGGCCGCAGCGCCCTGGATGGCGGCAGGCTTGAGAAAAAAGCCGAAGCTCAGGAACCGTTGCAGGCTGGCCAGCACGACGTTGGTCTGCACATCCATGCCGGTGGCCAGGCCGAAATGCTTGCGGTCTTCCGACAGGTAGCCGATGCCATTGGCCACCGCATCGGCCGGGCAGTGCACCCGGACCTTGCGGCCCCTGACCCATATCTCACCCGAATCCCTTTTGTCCGCGCCGAACACAGCCCGCGCCACTTCGGTCCGCCCGGCGCCCATCAGGCCGGCAAAGCCCAGGATCTCTCCCTTGCGCAGGGTGAAGCTGACATCCTTGATGGTGCGGCCGCGATTGAGGCCGCGCACCTCCAGCATGATCTCCTGGGTCCCATCGGCCTCTGGCGGCCTCTCGTCCTCCAGCAGGGCGCGCCCCACCATCATGCTGATGATGGTGTCCATGCTGGTGGTGGCGGTCGGGACGGTGCCGATGTACTGGCCGTCGCGCATCACCGTCACGCGGTCGGAGATGCGCTTGAGTTCGTCCATCTTGTGCGAGATGTACACAATGGCGACGCCCTGGCGCTTGAGCTGGCCGATGATGCGGAACAGGTCGTCGATTTCAGAATTGTTCAGCGCGGCCGTGGGCTCGTCCATGATCAGCACGCGCGAGTCCATCGACAGCGCCTTGGCGATCTCGACCATTTGCTGGCGCGCCACCGTCAGGTCGCAGACCAGGGTATGCGGCTCCAGGTTCAGGTTCAGCCGGTCGAAAATCGCCTGGGTGTCGCGGGCCATCTTCTCGGTGTCGATGAAGAGGCCCAGCCGGCCGCGCGGCTCGCGTCCGATGAAGATGTTCTGCGCCACGCTCAGGTGGCTCATCAGGTTGAGTTCCTGGTGGATGATGCCTATGCCCAGCGCCTGCGCGGCGCGCGGGCTGGCGATCTCGACCTCGTGGCCGTCAATGCTGATCTCGCCTGCGTCTTTCTGGTAGACCCCGGCGAGTATCTTCATCAGCGTCGATTTGCCCGCGCCGTTCTCGCCCATCAAGGCATGCACTTCGCCGGCCACCACCTCAAGGCGGGCGTTGTGCAGCGCGCGCACCCCCGGAAAGGATTTGCACAGCTTGTTGATGGACACGAGAGCGGTCATGGTCAGCTCATCAACTGGCGTGCGGCAGTTGGTTCGACCGGCATACTAATCGCCGTTTTTTTGGACGCGCCCACGCGATGGCCGCTGCCCGGTACGGCATCGACCAATATCGCTTTTGGCGTCAATCCACCCAAAGACATAACAAAAAACCTTTCGACTTCGATGAGTCCACTTCAAACCAGGCAACAAGACCTGCTTTGGGAGAACTTGTTGTTACAAATCATTCATTGATGAACAAACTATTCACTTATGGATTGAATGATAGAAATTGCCCTCTCTTTTCCAGCCCCGGACTTTCCCTAGTTCCGGATTTAATTTATTGATGAACATTTGATCCAAAAGTAAACAATTTCGCCCGAAAAAGGCGAAAATCGCCGCAATTGCCTCGTCGCATAGCAAAAGCCCCGAGTTTCATATCAAAATTGCAATAGCTTCAGCTTCATCTACTCTGTCGCCATGAAACCAAAACCTTCTTATTCGCAGCCTGCCGATCCGAAGTCGGGCGATGCCGGCGCCATCGCCGCGCCTGTTGCCGACGACCGCTACCGCGCACCGGCCCTGGACAAGGGTCTGGACATCCTTGAGTTGCTGGCTCGCCAGCCGCAGGGTCTGACGCGCGCGGAAATCGTCAAGGAAATGGACCGCAACGCGAGCGAGATCTACCGCATGCTGGAGCGCTTGGTGGCGCGGCAATATGTCATGCGCTCGCTTTCGGGCGACCGCTATTCACTGAGCCTGAAACTCTTCACGCTGGCCCACATGCATCCGCCGCTCAACCGGCTGGTGAGCCAGGCTATTCCTGTCATGGAAGCTTTTGCGCGCAAGGCGGAGCAGGCCTGCCACATGGGCATCTATGACCAGGGCAATGTGCTGGTCACGGCGCAGGTCAACGGCCCCGGCACCTGGAGCATGACGATCCGCGTGGGCGTGCATGTCGGGCTGGTCGACACCGCCTCTGGCCGGGTGTTGCTGGCCTTCTCGGACGCCAGCCGGGCGCAGCAAATGCTGGCCCAGCACATCGCACTCGAAGGCGAGGTGCCGATTGAGTCCGATGCGTTGGCGACTGCTCTGCGCGCCATCCGGGAGCAAGGCTATTTCGAACGGGACAGCTTGCAGTCTTTCGGCGTGGCCGATATTTCCTGCCCCGTCTTCGGGCCCGACAACAGCGCATTGGCCGCATTGACATGCCCTTACGTGCGTCGCATAGACCGCCACGTCGGCCCCGACCTGAAAGCCGTGCGTCTGCTGCTGCAGGAGGCGGCCCAGACCCTGTCCTTGTCGCAGGGCGGGTTCGCCCCGGCAAGCCGGCACCCATAAAGCCGCATCGCCCCCCGCTACCCTCGCGCTATTGGTTTGATAGCTGCGCACCCTGATTGGCGGCGCGGGCCGGTCGCGCTGCCTGCCCCGGAAAGGGCAGCCGCTATGATCTTCCGTTTACCGCCGCGCCGACAGGGCCGGCGCCGCGCAGTTTCCCCTTGCAATCGATTCATTTTTCATGACCCACGGCCTGAACCCCGCCCAACTAGAAGCCGTGAACTACCTGCATGGGCCCTGCCTGGTTCTGGCCGGCGCCGGTTCGGGCAAGACGCGAGTGATCACGCACAAGATAGGCAAGCTGATCCAGTCGGGACTCAAGCCCGAGCAGGTCGCGGCAATCACCTTCACCAACAAGGCCGCCGCCGAGATGCGTGAGCGGGCCAAGACGCTGATCGGCAAGAGCGCCAAGGGCGTTCTGATCTGCACCTTCCACGCGCTGGGTGTGCGTATGCTGCGCCAGGACGGCGCGGCGCTGGGCCTCAAGCCCCAGTTCTCCATCCTCGACAGCGACGATGTGACCAGCATCATCAAGGATGCCGGCGGCAGCACCGACGCGGCCACCGCGCGGCAGTGGCAATGGACCATCAGCCTCTGGAAGAACATGGGCCTCAACGCCGCCGAGGCCATGGCGCAGGCCAACGGCGACGAGGAGCGCACCATCGCGCGCGTCATGGCGCACTATGAAGAACGACTCACCGCCTACCAGAGCGTGGACTTCGACGACCTGGTGGGCCTGCCGCTCAAACTGTTGCGCGAACACGAAAACGTACGCATCAAGTGGCAGGAGTCGCTCGGCCACGTGCTGGTCGACGAATACCAGGACACCAATGCCACGCAGTACGAGATGCTCAAGCTGCTGGTAGGCCCACGCGGCCGCTTTACCGCGGTGGGCGACGACGACCAGTCGATCTACGGCTGGCGCGGCGCCACGCTGGACAACCTCCGAAAGCTGCCGCAGGACTATCCCAACCTCAAGGTGGTCAAGCTGGAGCAGAACTACCGCTCGACCAGCGCCATCCTGCGCGCGGCCAACAACGTGATCGGGCCCAATCCCAAACTCTTTCCCAAGACGCTGTTCAGCGAACTCGGCGAGGGTGAGCCGGTGCGCGTGGTGGACTGCGACAGCGAAGAGCACGAGGCCGAGCGTGTGGTCGCGCGCATCCAGAGCCTGCGCGCCGAAGGCAGCTTGCAGGCCGAGGGCGGGCAGTACAAGGAGTGGAAAGACTTCTGCGTGCTCTACCGCGCCAATCACCTGGCCAAGCCTTTCGAGAAAGCCTTCCGCAAAGCCAACATTCCTTACAAAGTCTCGGGCGGGCAGAGTTTTTTCGACCGCGCCGAAATCAAGGACCTGTGCTGCTGGATGCGGCTCCTGGTCAACAACAACGACGACCCGGCGTTCATGCGCGCGGTGACCACCCCCAAGCGCGGCATAGGCCACACCACGCTGGGCGCGCTGGGCAACTTCGCGAGCCAGTCCAAGCAAAGCCTGTTCGAGGCGCTGTTCAGCAACTCCCTGGGCTCGGTGCTGCCGGCCAAGGCGGTGGGTTCGCTGCATGAATTTGGGCGCTACCTCAACGACCTTGAGTACCGCGCGAAACGCACGGTGGGCGCGGAGGACGCGCGCGCCTTCCTGAACGACTGGCTCAAGGAAATCGACTACGAAAAGCACCTCTACGACGGCGAGGACAGCGAAAAACTTGCAGCCGCGCGTTGGACCAACGTGATGGATTTCTGCGACTGGGTGGCCCAGCGCTGCGGCGGCCAGATCGACGATGCCTCAGGTGCCGTGGTGGCCGCTGAAACCAAGACCATGCTGGAGGTGGTGCAGACCATTGCGCTGCTTTCCACCATCAGCGAACGCGAAGGCGACCAGAACGTGGTGACGCTGTCCACCCTGCATGCCGCCAAAGGCCTGGAGTGGCCGCATGTGGTGCTGGCCGGCGTGAACGAAGGCTTGCTGCCTTTCAAGCTCGAAGACGATGACGGCAGCAACACCGACAACATCGCGCTGCGCCTGCAGGAAGAGCGCCGCCTGATGTACGTGGGCATCACGCGCGCGCAACGCACGCTGGCCGTCAACTGGCTGCGCAAGCGCAAGAAAGGCCGGGACATGATTCCCGGCGCGCCCAGCCGCTTCATCGCCGAGATGGCCTTGGACAAGGCCACCGTGAAGGAAGACCCGCGCGAAAAGCTCAAGGCCTTGCGCGCGGAGTTCGCGAAAAAATCCGCCGATGGGATTGCCGCGGCGGCGGCGGCGGCAGAGACTCGTTAGCGCCGCTTTATTGCGCGGCTAATCGGTGTGAGATCAGGCGCGAACCTGTCGGGCATCGTGCCCTGCTGCTAGACGCCGATAACGCTTGCGACCGCTACCCGCCGCTCGTATGGAGCTTCAGCGTGGCCTGACGCGTCGCAGCAGGAACGGAAGGATCAAACGCCCAGCCATTTGCCCAGTTCGAGCAACTTGGCTTGGTCATACGGGGCGAAGCCCTGCACCGTCAACGCCTCCAGCCGTTTTTTGCCGTCGGCGGATTGATCCAGCCCCACAAAGTAGGCGGTGAGCTGCGCGCGCTCCGCATCGCTCAGCTTGCCGCTGGCGATCAGGTGCTTGATGGGCACGGGCTTGCTGGTGGCCAACACTTTGCCGCCTTTGGCCTGCCAGTCTTTGACCACGGCGCGCGATGCGGTGACGCCCGAGGCAACCATGTTGTTTTCCACCATGAAGGGCACCGCGTCCTGCAGTTTCACATAAACGGTTTCCAGCGGCTGGGGGCCCAGCGCATCACGCAGGGTGGCGCGCATGATCACCGAAGTGATGGAGTCTTCGCTCGGTGCACCGACCTTAAACCCCTTCAGATCGCCGATGGTATTAAGTGGGGAATCGCCGCGCACCATGAATGACGCGCTGTATTCGGTAAAGCCCTTGGTCACCGCAATGAGCTTGTAGCCGTTTTTGGACAGGGCACGGATGGAGTGGTGCGCGGGGTGCACATAGGCGATGTCGTACCGTTGCTCGGCCAGGCCCGCCGCGAGTTCTTTGTAGTCTGTTACGGGCTGTATCTTGACTGGCCGCTTGAGCAGCTTGCCCAGATCATCGGAAAGTTCGCGAAAACGCTCGACCGTCGCACCCGGGTTGACCCCGTAAGTCACGCCCTCGTTCACGGCGAACACAAGCGGGGCGCCTTGGGAGAAAGCCTGGCCGGCCAACAAAGCCAGCGCCAGCGCACTTAAGTATTGACGGATTTTCATGAAACACCTGTTGGATTAATGGAAAACAACTACAGTGTCTCAGTTACAAATAGTTTCAAGTCGCGGGTTTGCCTGAGTTGCGCGTCATAGAAGATGTATTCGTGAGATAGTGCGCAAGCCTCAGGTTTTGTGCGTTGCTTAAACCCCGCACCTTGCAGCCCTGAGTTTTCCGTCCACCGCTGTGCCACAGCCCTGCCCCGCAGCGCCTGTGCAGCGTTCCGCAGCCTTTTCGAACGGCCTCGAGCCGGCGCCCACCTGTTTTTCATGACTTCGAACACCTCCCGTCTTGCTCTTTTATTGATAGCGTTCTGCGCCATATCCACAGGGGTTAGCGCCCAAACCAAACCCGATAGCGGATGCCCCGCCGCCGCGGACATGAAGGCCGCGCAGCTTTACGGCTTGTGGGCGGTCCGTTTTGCCAACCCGCCCGCCGGCCTGCCGGATCGCGCCACCATGCTGCTGGAGCGGCACGCCGAGTTCGCCGAAAGCCTGGCCGGCATCGTGAGCCGCGACCTGGGCGCGGCCGACGGTTCCAAAGCCATTGCCGGCCATGCCGCCAAAGCCGCGTTGGCAGGCGACCTCGAAGGCGGCATGCTGCTGCTCGACGAGTCCTCCGACAACATCAGCATCACCGGCACCTGGAACGGCGAGATGGTCGAGGGCTCCTGCGGCAAGGCTTTCAAGGGCAGCTGGAAAGATACCAGCAGCAGCGCACCCGAAAACGCCCCCGACGTGCCCTTCACGCTGACCCGGCTGCCTTGAGCTCCAGCCCCCTTTAAAGATTTCATAGATCCTGTAGAACACTCACCGGATTCACTGCCACCATGCGACCGACACTCCGCTCATTTGCCGCACCCCTGCTCTGGACCACCCTCCTGGGGCTGACAGGTCTCATGGGCACGGCCCAGGCCCAAACCCCTTCGCCAGCAGTGCGCCCTGCCACTCCCGGCTGGCAGGCCTGCCAGGCCTTGAAGGCCGACCCCAGCGCGCAACTGGCCTGCTTCCAGCAATGGGCCGACGCGCAGACGCCGGCCAACATGCCCGCGCCCAGCCTCACCACCGCGCCCGCCAATCCGGCAACAGGGCAACCCGCCACGCCGGTGCTGCTGCTGCCCTCGCTGAACACCGAGGCGCCCGACGGCAAGCCCATAGGCTGCAAGAACACCAAATACTCCGAGCTCTCGCGCTTCTGGGAACTGCAGCGCGGCACCGACTGCGACACCTTTTCACTGCGCGGCTACCGGCCGATCTCGCTGGCGGTGGTCACCTCCGACAGCGTGAACATGCAGCCTTCCTCGCCCTCGGTGGGCCACACCGCGTTGACCTCGCAGCCCTATATGCGGACCGAGAACAAGATCCAGCTTTCCGTGCGCACCAAGATCGCCAAGGGCTTGCTCAAAAGCGGCCCGGAGGACGACGACGACCACGACTCGGTGTGGTTCGGCTACACGCAACAAAGCTACTGGCAGCTGTTCAACGGTGCGATCTCGCGGCCTTTTCGCACCACCGACCATGAGCCCGAAGTTATTTACATTTACCCGCACCAGATCCCGCTGGCCGGCGGCTGGACCTACCGGCTCTCGGGCCTGGGGCTTGTGCACCAGTCCAACGGCCAGTCGCTGCCCTTGTCGCGCAGCTGGAACCGCGTCTACCTGATGGGCGCGGCCGAAAAGACGCTGAGCCAGGACTCGGGCCTGATCCTGCAGGGGCGCATCTGGGACCGCCTCAAGGAATCGTCGGGCAACGACGACAACCCCGGCATTGAAAACTACATTGGCCGCGCCGAAGTCACGGGCAGCTGGCAGATCAACAAGGCCAACACCGTGAGTCTCACGATGCGGCATTCGCTGCGCAAGGAAGCCCGCGGCTCGGCGCGCCTGGACTGGATGATGGCGCCCGCCTCGTCACCCAATTACACCGGCCTGCGTTACCACGTGCAGCTCTTCAATGGCTACGGCGACAGCCTGGTCGACTACAACCGCAAACGCACCGTCCTGAGCGTGGGCCTGAGCCTGGTGGACTGGTGACGCGGCGCCGGCCAGCACGCGGACGGCGTGCCGGCTGATAGCCGGAAACGGAGGCCAGCCGTAAGCTGCGGCGATGACCGAACCCACCCACTTCACCCTGGCCTGTATCGTGGCAGGCGCACTGCTCATCGCGATGACCTTGGGAGGCTCCTACATCGCGCGCCTGCCGCTGAGCGCCGCCATGCTCTACCTCGGCGTGGGCGTGGCCGTCAGCCCGGTCGGGCTGGGGCTGCTCAAGCTCGACGCGATGAAGAACACTGTGCTGCTGGAACGCCTCACGGAGGTGGCGGTGCTGGTCTCGCTGTTCACCTGCGGCATGAAGCTGGAGTTCCGTTGGGGCGATGGCCGCTGGCGCGTTCCGGTGCAGCTCGCGACGGTCTCCATGCTGCTCACGGTGGCGGCCGTTGCCGCGCTGGGCGTCTATGCCCTGAACCTGCCGCTGGGCGCGGCCGTGTTGCTGGGCGCCATCCTGGCGCCAACCGACCCGGTGCTGGCCTCCGACGTGCAGGTGGCCAACCCCGGCGACCGCGACCGCCTGCGCTTCGGTCTCACGGGTGAAGGCGGGCTCAACGACGGCACGGCGTTTCCATTGGTCATGCTCGGCCTGGGCCTGCTGGGACTGCACGAACTTGGCGAAGGCGGCTGGCGCTGGTGGGCCGTCGACGTACTGTGGGCAGTGGCCGGCGGCGTGGCCCTGGGCTGGCTGCTGGGCACGCTGGTCGGCCGCGCCATCCTCTACCTGCGCATGCGGCACCGCGAGGCACTGAGCTCCGATGAATTCATCGCGCTGGGGCTGATAGGGCTGACCTACGGCCTGGCGCTGCTCAGCCACACCTACGGCTTCCTCGCGGTGTTCGCGGCCGGGCTGGCGCTGCGCCGCATCGACCAGCCCCATGCACTCCCGCCGGCGCAGCCGCCCCCGGCTGGCGAGGTGCTCAGCCCCGCTGAACAGGAGGCTTCGGGCGCCGAGGCGCCAGCGCACATGATGCGCGCGGTGGAGCGCTTCAACAGCCAGCTCGAAAGTTTTGTCGAAGTCGCCATCGTGCTGGCCGTCGGCGTGCTGGTGGCCACCGTGCGCTTTCGCACCGAGGTGCTGTGGTTCATCCCGGTGCTCTTCCTGGTGATACGGCCGCTGGCGGTTTACCTCGGCCTGCTGGGCACACCGGTCAAGGGCACGCAACGCCGGCTGATGGGCTGGTTCGGCATACGCGGCATAGGCTCGCTGTATTACCTGCTCTACGCCATCAACCACCACATCGACCGGGCACTGGCGCATCAGTTGCTGTCAATCACACTGGCCGTCGTGGTGGCCTCTGTCGTTGCGCACGGTGTTTCGGTCACGCCCCTGATGAAACGCTATGAAGCGCGCAAGGCCAACCGCCGACGCGCGCCCTGAGCTTCAGCGCCATTGGCCCTGCAGGGGCAACCTCACAACTTTTTCCAGCGCACCCCGTCCGTGGAACGGTAGGTGCCGCCTGTGGCGCAGCAGCCACCCGCACCCAGGGCCATGCGCCCGAGGACCACGGTGACCGCACCCTCTTCGGCACGCAGACTCTGCCGATCACAAACCGTGAAAAACGGATAGGTGTCCGGCTCCAGCACTTTTTCCCAGGCGTCCTTGCCGGGCACGGCGCGGAAGACCTTGCAGTCCTGCACCGCCAGTTGTGTGGGCACGCCGCCCAACAAGCCCTTGAATGCGCGTTCGGGCGGCGCCGCGGCAAGCGCCTGCTCCGCCTCCGTGAGCGGCGAAACCGCGGCATCGCCACTTCCGGGCCCGAGCCCGACCCCGAGGCCAAATCCAAGCCCAGCCCCAAGCGCAACGGCCAGCAAGACCAGCCCTCGCAGCATGTTTCGCCGGGGCCCCGCCACCGGCGAGAACGCCCGCCATGCCAGCGTCGCCGCGGCCGCAGCCGACAGTGCGGTGAGAACCCAGATCACCACCTCCGCGACGTCGGTGGCGGGGTTGAGCATCCAGGCCACAACCAGCGCGGCCGCATCGACCAGCAACAGCACAAGGCAAGCCCATGGCCGCACCGGAGAGAACAAACCCGCAACCAGCAAGACCACCGCGCACAGCGCCACCACCGGCAGCAACACGACGCCCGAAAACAGCAGTTCAAGCATCCCCTGGAACCAGCCGCCACTGCCCGCCACCGTGCCGACGACGTACAGGAAAAGCGCCATCGCAAGGCCGGGCATGGCCAGCAGCAATGCACCGACAAAAGCAAATGCGCGGGGTGGGTTGAAGGCCATCGGGTGCCGGGCTTTAAAGCGCGGCCGAGATGCCGTCGATGCGGTCCAGGCGGACCACGATGCGTGACACAGCCTGGCTGCGGCCGGTGACGTAGGTGCCATCCATCGCGGTCACCACCATTGCGACGGTGGAGCCGCCGAAATGAAGCACCACACCGCGGTTTTTCTCGCGGCTTTCCATGAGCGTGGCACGCAGGGGATCTTTTTCTTCGACCGAAGGGGGTCCGGCAGCCTGGCCAGCCGTCGCGCCTGCCATGATGAAGGAGCCCAGCAGGAATTGTTTAAGCGTCATTAATTTCATAGTGTATTCAGGGTTTGGGCTTGGCCACAGTCAGGCCCGGGTGGGTGTTGGACATGACAGGGCCTTGAGATCCGGCAGCCGGTACACCCTGGGGCGACGGGTTGATGACCCTGACCTTGATGACCCCCAGCGAACCAGTCGTTTTGCAATTCCCAAGAGATACAACACTCGCGCTGTAGTCCTTGAAGGCATCAAATGACGACATGGAGCCGGTGCCATAAACGTAAGCGGCGGAAAAACCCAGATCCCCTTCGAAGTCCACCGAATAACCGTCACCGCCGCTGAGCCTGACCTTGCAATGGCCGGCCCCCTCAAATTTGAAGGTCAGCGGCTTGCCCGCCTCCACTTCGGTTGCCATGACCTTGAAGGCCTGCAGCGTTCCCGGTGCATGGCCGACGAGCAGCGGCGCTGCCGTGGAAGTGCCCGAAGCGCGCTGCAAGGGCGTGAGCGCCGCGCCAGGCTGGGCCGCAAGAGCGCAGCCGGCGGCGCCCGCGCACAGCAGCGAAAAAAGGAGTTGTTGGAGTGGTTGTTTCATGTTGACGGGGAGTGCATGGCACGAAGAAAGCAAGAGAAGAAGAAGAAGAAGAAGAAGAAGAAGAAGGGCCAGCCGCGCTTGGGCATCGCGGGCTGTCCGCGATATCCCGCATACCGATGCTCAGGGCTTTGTCCGGGTCGCTGGTGTCATGCCGATGGTGACTTTTGCAGAGGGCACCGCCGCATTGGCCGCGGCTTTGTCGGCCGCTGCCTTTGCCGCAGCGGCAGCAGCCTTGTCTGCGGCGGCCTTGGCTGCAGCCGCCTGAGCTTTTTCCTGCTCGGCCTTCTTCTTGGCTTCGGCGAGAGTTTGCGCCGGCGCCATGGGGCCATAGACCAGCTTCGAACGCTTCATTTCCGCGTTAGGCGGCGGCGGCTTGATCAGGAAAGCGGCAACATTTCCCATGTGAACGGTCTTTTTGCCGGTACTCAAATTGGTTTCGATGTCAAAGCCGCCCTGGCTGTCTTCAAAGCTCTCCCAGAGGCTGCCTTCATATATCCAGGCGCCCGTATAGCTGGAACCGCCCCCGCCACCGCTGTTGCCTCCACCAAACGGGCATTCCGTGTCGGGCGGGCAACCGTGATTTTTCTCGGCTGCCGTTAGCGCGTAGGCTTGCGAGGTAATCAATAGGGCCGCAACGGCCGCTGCGTGTTTTAAATTCATGGTGATTCCTGAAAATAGCGTTGAGTAAATCTCTTCGGCTCGCAGCCGGGCGACGCGACAGCCACTTGCCGTCCTGTTGAGTCGATCCCTGGCCCACAAAGGTTCAAAGTTTCCATCGACGTTGCGGGGCAGCGCCCAAAGCGCCCACAACCGGCTCAATGAGGAACGTCGTTGACCACTACGGTGGTGCCGTCGCCGACGACGCTGGCAGCACCGCATGCTTCACGCTCGGCCTGCGAGGTACCGGGGCCACCTTCGGTCATGGAGATCTGAACCTTGTAGGTGCCCGGCTCCAGCGTGAACGTGCTGACACGCGGCCAGCTGCCCGTGGCCCATTGCACGGCGCCCTTCTTGTAATAGGCGTTGCCGTTTTTTCCGATCAACACCGTGGTGGGGCAGGTGGTTTCCAGGCCGGTGCCGAACACCTTGACGACCAGCGGAGTACCCACCGTCATCTGGGTGGCCGATACCTGCAAGCTGGTGATCCTGGTATGCGCCAGTGTGAGGCCGGGATTGGTACTGCCCGCCGTGGCGGGCGGCACAGCGATGCCGCCTGCCGCAGGCGCGACGCGCGCCGGATTGCCGATGGTGAAAGTGACTTTGGCTTCACCGGTGCAGCCGGACTTGGCCTTGGCGGTGAAGGTGTAGGTGCCGTCGGCGCTGTAGGTGCGCATACGGTCCAGGCTGGCCAGGCCGTTGATGTGAGTGTCGCCGTCATTGTTGGGGCCCACGCCGGGCTTCTCGCCGTAAGCGATGGTGATCACGCAGTTTTTGGTGTCGCCTGCCAAAGGCAGTTTGAACAGTATTTCCCGGCCGTTCGCCTGGCCGGACGGCGTGGCGGTCAGCGTGTTGGGGGTGATGGTCATCACGGCATGGGCCTGTGAAGCCGCCAGGAGGGCCGCTGCGGCCACAAGTCGTATTGCATGCATTTTTGATTCCTTTGGTTTGTGAAATGGAGACGGGTTGAAAAAAATGGATCGTTTGCCTAAGGCTTCTTGCGCAGCGCCGGCGAGAGGCCGACGGGGCCTGCCGGAAGTTGCGCCATCCCGTTGGCGGCCGCCTTGTCGGAAGCGGCCTTGTCGGCTGCCGCCTTGGCATCGGCTTTGGCGGCGTCCGCCACACAGGCATGTTCTGCCTTGACACGCTCCGCCGCATCGACGATGGCGGGCCGGGCGCAGTTGCGCGCGGCGTCTGCCGCGGTGAAGTTCATGTGTTGCAGGGCTTCGCCGGCGGTCACGCACACCCGGATCTTGTCCAGCGGGTTCTCGATGCGTGACGGCCCGGCGCCTACGCCGGAACCGGACGGCGGGCACCAGTTCATGGTGGCTTGCTGGGGCAGGCAAGCCTCCAGAGCCGCCTTCCCAGGCAGGGCCGGTTGCGGCATGGCCCCGAAGACTTTTTGCAGCGTGTGTTCCGGTTCACTCAGGAAGCCGGGCGACACATGGGCCCATGAAATCTTGTTCGACACCTGCGCAAAGTCATCGCACACCTTCTGGCAATCGGCGCCCAGCTGGGCCTCTTCGAGCTTTGCGGATCCCAGTACCTGCTGCGTCACGGCCTTGTCCTTTTTGAGTTGCGCCTGCAGCTTTTCGCTGGCATGGCCCATGAGGCTGCTGATGCACTGGGCCCTGAAGGTGGACGCGGGTATGGCGGTACCGGTGTTTCCCCCGCCGGGAGCCACCGCACTACCAGCACCGGGCGTGGGCGGATATCCGCTGCTGCCGGACCCCTGGCTCCAGCCTGTGTTGCAACCCAGGATGAGTAAACCCGTCAAAAACCAATGGCGCATGGCGATTCCTTTACGGAAAGACAAGGGGGGAATGAGCCGAAGCCTTGAGGCTTATTCCGCCACGCAGGCCGGATCGACCTGCTGGCCGTTCTTTTGCGCGCAGGGCTTGCGTGGGGTTGCAGGCTTCGGTTTTGCAGGCGCCGCAGGCGCCGGTGCGATCTGGATCGGCGCCTTGGGAAGAGGCATCACCACGAGGGGAGGGTTGAACTGAAGGGTTTCACCCACGGTGACCTTGGGATTGAGAATGCCGCAAGCGCTGGCGCCGTTGTCTTTGACGTAGAGCGTGTAGCTGCCCGTTTTGCCGTACTTGACCTTGACCGGCCACTTGAAGTTGTTGGACGGGTTGAAGTTGACGGCGCCCAGCTGAATGATGTTGAGGTTGTCGCCAAGCGCGACCGACACGTTCTGGCAGATGCCGGTGCCGGCGAGTTCGATCGCCACTTCTTCATTGACCTTCACGCTGGCACTGGCGGGCGTCACGCCGGTGAACTTCGCCTGGGAGGGATAGGTATACGCCGAAGTCTGGGCCTGGCCCTGGCATTTAAAGCCGTCAGCCGCGGTGACCTTGATGGTTTGCGTGCCGCCGTTCTGAAAAACATGTGTGGCATTGAGCGGGAAGTTTCCCGATACCGGTTCGGGGGATGAGCCATCCCCCCAATTCACAAAAGCGCGTTCGCAAGAGCCGCCCACATTGCCGGCAACGGTAATCTTGACCGATGTCTTGTCGGCGTTGGCGTAGGCAACCTGAAGGCCCATGATCTTTGTCATGCCCGCCGCATCCAGCACCGTGGTGTTGAAGTCGGCCACACCGCTGCCCCAGCACGTGGCGCCGTTGGCCTTGACGCTTTGCTTGTAGCTGCCTGCCTGGGCGTAAACGTGGGCAGCCTTGATCGGGAAAGGGCCGGAAACCTGTTGCACCGGCGACCCGTCACCGAAATCCAGTGCCGCACCATCGCAGCTCTTGTAGGGCGTGCCGACAACATTGATGTTGACGGGTTTTCCCGCCTGCACCACGCCCGTCTCGGGCATCACTCCGCTAACGCGGTTGGCATTGACCTGCACTTCAAAAGTCTTTGAAGGACCCTGGCATCCCTGGCCGTAATTGACGCCGCTGACCGTCATCGTGAAACCATCATCGATGGTGCCGAAAACCGACTGCGGGACAAACGACAGTTTTCCGCCTTGCACAAGGGTGCCGCCCGGCATGGTGAAGCCGCTGACGTTGGCTGAGATATTGACGGCGCAGGAGGACGTGAGCCCGGGAAAGTTCAGCGTGATGGGGATGCCCGATTTGGGCGTCGAATCCTCCAGCTGGATATCGCTGTAGTTGACACCGGCAGCCTGGGCCTGGGCCGCAAAGGCCAGGGCTGCGATGAAAGGCAGGAGTCTGGAATTTTTCATTTTTTCTTTCAGTTCAAACAGTCAAGATCACCGCACCCCGCACCCCGCTGAAAAACGGGGTGCAGTCCTTCACTTTTTGGCGAAGCGGGGGCGAAGGACGGGGGACAAGGGCCGGAGGTTGCTGCGGCCAGCTTCGGCAACTGCCGGATTCAGGGAGCCACGGTGAAGAAGACCTGGCCCACACCGCCGCCCGCACCGATCTCGCAACGGATATCGCCAGGAGCGAGAGCTTCGTTGCCCGGCTGGCTCATGACATTCCATTTGCCGGGCGGAAGGGTCTGGCCCAGGTTGTTCAGATCCCATTCGAGGCTTTTGGTATGCGCCGCAAAGACGACGTCATCGCTGAGGTTGACGAAAGGCATCTTGCGAACCCTGAAGACGAAGGCGCATGCGTCACCCTGCACCTTCAGCGTTCCAGGAATAGGCTCGCCCGGCGCGAAAACATTCTTCGGAATACTCAGCCCCAGGACGGTGCCTTTCTTGGGCTGCGGCGGCTGCACGGGCTTGGGCGTTGGTTTGAGTTCCAGCGAAGGCGTGCCGAGGCAACCTTTGTTTCCGGCGTTATCTTCAGCTGTCTCGATGGTCTCCACCAGCACGTTGCTGGCGCCCTGCTTGGCCACGGTCATCAGCCCCTTGCCGCCACCCAGCACATTCTTTTCGTACACCATGGCTTGCTCGCCGAAGATGCTCATCTGCGGAAGGATCCAGGTCCGGACGTGGTATTTGCAAGAGGCATCGCCCGCGCCATGCACCGTGATGTCCCATGCGTCGGGTTTCTCCACGGCGGTAATCTTGGAAATGAAGGATCCGTAGGTGGGTGCGGGCCCGGCTGTTCCGTCACCGCCAATTTTCTGGCGCTTGATTTCGAAGTCCGCAAAGGCGCTGCCCGTGCAATGGCTTTCCACATCGGTGCGGGCCTTCACCACCACCCGGAACTTGCCCTGGTTGGGAAAGTTCAAGGTGCCGGGGTTGTATTCACTCGAACTGGCGTTGTTGAAACCGCCGTTGAGTGTGTTCTTCATCAGCTCGACATTAAGCGCACCCGCGCCTTCATTGGCCGTCATCACACTAAAGTCGAGCAGGCAGTTGTTGTCCGGCTTGTCGATGGTGATCGTGGAATAAAGCGATACCGTACCGGGGCTGTAAAGACTGCCGCCCCGAAGGACCACCTGCTTGACCTTGGCCTTGAGGTTGACCGGCATCATGCCCTGCAAGCCTTGTTGCACCGCCGGTGCCATCATCGCGGCCGCATTGTCGGGCGCCTTTTTTGCCGGGGCCGGCAGCGCGTCTTCAATGGTGAAGTTGCTGGTGGCCGAACCCAGGCAGCCCACCATGCCGTTGTGGGCAATGCCGCTCAGCGAAACGGTGTACTTGCCCGGCTTGGTGTATTGGCGCATGCGGGCCACACCTTCGGCGGGGTATTTCACCGGGACCATTTCCGGCGCGGTGCCGTCACCGTATTCCAGCTTGGCGTTGCAGGCAAAGTTCGGGTTCTTGTCGGGGCCGTAATAAAGCACGCCGAAGGAATGCTTGATCTGGATCACCTGGCCGGCGGCGGTAATTTTGGGTGGACTGGTGACGACGGAGGTTCCATTAAGGGTCGAACTCGCGCCGCTCAGCGTTCCGGCATGGCCCAGCGAACTCGCGGCCATGAAGGTCGCGGCGAGGGCCAGAAGGGTTGCAGTATTTTTTTTCATTTTCTTGTACCTGTTGGGACGAAGTGGCGGCGCATTCACGCGGGGCACACGGCAGGCGCGCGATGCGCCTGCCGTGCGTTGTTGCTTATTCGACGGTGAAGGTCTTGGGGCCCGCGTCCGGGCCGAGCGTGCAGGAGTCGTAGTCGGCGTTCGACGGCGTGACGATCACGGAGTAGGTGCCGGCCGCGTAGACATGCTGTTCGTCAGAACCCGGCTGGACAGGACCCGCGCCCGTCTTCTTGCTGGTGCCGTCCCCAAAATTCAGGATGTAGCTGCAAGATGAATTGGGCGCCGTACCCACCCACTTCGTGCTGATCAGCCGCGCCTTGGGATTGGGCAGGGGCGTGACCACCAGTTTGGTGATGGCCGATGGCGGCAACGGTGCGGGAGGGTTGATCACCAGGCTTTTGGCAATGGGGCCGCCCACGCAGGCCGCACCGGTGAAGCTTTTCGGTGTGACGGTGAAGGTCTTGACGCCGGGAGTGCCATACACATGGTTCAGGGTCAGCCACTTGCCGTTTTGCCCCACATAGATTTCCGGGCTGGCACCGTCGCCCCAGCTGACTTTTGCCAGGCAATCAGCCGTGGAAGGACTGGCCGCGCTGAGGTTGAGTCCATTGAAAGTCACCATGGCCTGCTCACCCACCTTGTATTCCGCCATGCCGAACGTTGCCGAGGTGAGCGTCACGACCATCGGTGCGGGAGGCGGCGGCGGCGGCGGAGGCGTGTTGGTCTTGGGCGTCGGCGTGGTCTGCGTCGGCACCTTGGCCATGCCGGGGGTATCCGCAGCGCCGGGGCGAGTGCTGTTGCCGCCCGGCTTGTCGGCGGCCGCAAATGCCTGGGCGCTCAGCGCGATGACGGCCAGCGAAGCCAGGGAAAGAAGCGTGCGATTCATGGAGCGGTCCGTTTCTGAAAAGAGTTGAGAGGCACAAGAGCGTTAAAGGCCCTTAGCGCAAGGTGAGTCGGAGGTTTGCCGCCGCTGGTTCAAAAAGAATGAACCCTTGATTCAAAGCTCGCGGCTAGGTCATTGCGGCGGCTATGGCCTGCCATCCGCGTTCAGCTTCACGTAGGCATTGGGATCCGAATGCAGCAGTGCCGCATTGGGTTCGGGGAGCAGAGCCGGGTTGTCCAGCACCGAGTGGTCAATCGCGCCAACCGCCTTGGAGGCCGGGCCGGCCGGGCCAGCCGCGACGCCGTGGTCTGCGCGCGCGGGCATGTGGCCGCCCAGGGCGGCACCCAGCAGTGCGGCGCCAGCCATCGTTGCCGCTACCAGGCCCGCAATATGGGGAGCGCGCCAGCCGGCTGGCCGCGTAGGGATGGCATGCAAGGAGCGGGGCTGCTTGAGCCGCATGTTGAGCCGTATCGGGAGCGTGGTGATCATTTGAATGACTCCTGGAAAAGGAACATGGTTTGAAAAACCTGGATTTAGAACGCCGGCTTCAGGTTGGCGCGGCAACCCATGCGGTTCCAGCCTTCCTTGAAGTAGGTGGTGCCCCATTGCCAGTCAGGCGTCGACTTGGGGCACTTCACCATGGGCTGGGGGATGGAGTTGAAGACCAGCACGCCATTGCCGCCGCCGTGCGTCCATCCATCGGGAGCGGCCACCGGCACTTTGGGCGTGCAGGTGAGCTGGCCGGTCTGCGGGTTCCTGTTGTTGGCATAGTCTTCAGGGCATGTGGCGTCGGTCTTGACGCAGTAGGCCTCGCCCTTGGACACATCGACGCCTTGCGTGTAGCGGGTGTAAGGCGTGGGGCAGGTCATGGCTTCGGACATCGTGATGGCGCCCAGCACGACGGCAGGCGCTTGCGGCTGCATCGCCCCGAGGCCCGCTCCGGCGGAAGGTTTTCCGCCATCGGGCGCGGCCGGTGCGGGGGGAGCCGGCTTGTCCTTGACCGCGACCGTGAGGTTGGCCTCGCCGTTGCATTTGGGATTGAGCGAAGGGCTGCCGACCGCCTTGACGTTATAGCTGCCCGCCTTGGCGATCGTCTTGTCCATCACACCGCCAGCGCCGGGCTGGTTGTTGATCATGGTGTTGTCCGAAGGCTCATAGTTGGTGCCGGCGTAAATCAGGCGCACGGCACAGGCACCGCTGCCGGTCGCCGTAATTTTGAATTTCACCGACTCGCCGGCCACTGGGTTGGCCGGGCTGGTGGTGAGGCCGGTGATGGTGCCGACGGCATGGGCGGCTCCGCATAAAGCCAGCAGGGACGCCAGAAGGACGATGCGATTTTTCATGATGGGTTCTTTCGAAAACAGGTGGGCTCGCCGTATCTGTCGGCGAAGGCGGTGAAGGGGTTCAGTTTTTTAAAATCGCAGCCTCAAACCGAGGCCGCATCAAGCTTGGAGCGGGCCTCAATCCCGCTCATCTGCATGACGCCTGCCAGCAGCTCGTAGGCCACAGCCCAGGCCTCGCGGACTTCGGGCGTGAATTTCTCGCCCAGCCCCTGTGCCAGCGTCCAGAGCAGCGCATTGCCGACGGTGATGTAATGTTCATCACGCACGCCGTAGATGGCGTGGCGCGCACCCAGCTGGCGGACCACCGGGACCATGGCCTCCAGGTTGGTCAGGCCGTTGACGGCGGAGTTGAGCATCGCCATGAGCATGCGGCCCTGGTGTGCCATGTCGCCCTTGAACATGGGACGCAGCGACGGGTCAAGCGTGAACAGGCGCTCGTAGAAAAGCTCCGCCGCGGCGGCGGCAATGGGTTGGACGTCCTTGAATGTGGACTGCACCAGGTTGATCTGCTCGGAGTTCATTGACTTCTTTCCTTGTGAAGGGTCTTGGTTGGTGCCTGGATATACCCAAGATGCATGCCAATCAATTTGTTCAATGAAATCAACGATCTAGGATGCCACCGTTGCCTCCGCGATGTCGGTATTCCCAGACAGAAATTCCCTGGTGGGGAAAAACCTTGAAGCGAATCAAGGAGATGCGATGTCGGCCGGCGCAGACAATTCAGCAGGGCGTTGCGCGCAGGCATGGCCGCGCCCGTCCTCAGCGCAGGCGGCGCCGGAGGGTTCTGCAGGGGGTGTTGCCGTTCAGGCTTTGAAACTGGCGGACTCGAGCTGGTGCCGTGCCAGCAGCGCGTAGAAGTCCGTGCGGTTGCGGCGGGCCAGCTTGGCGGCCTGCGCCACATTGCCGTTGGTGATCTTGAGCAGCTGCGTGAGGTAGTCGCGCTCAAATTCCTTGCGGGCTTCATCCAGCGGAAGCATCTCCGCGCCGCGGCTGCTCAGCGCACCTTGCACAAGGGACACCGGCACCAGCGTGCCGGTCGACATCACCACGCACTTCTCGATCACGTTCTGCAGCTGCCGCACGTTGCCGGGCCACGAGGCGGTGCTGAGCATCTCCAGCGCGCCGGGTGCAAAGGCCGTGAGCGATTTGGCATACCGCTGCGAGAGGCTGCGCATGAAATGAAGCGCGAGCAGCGCGATGTCCTCACGCCGCTCGGCCAGCGGCGGAAGCCGCAGCCCGACGACATTGAGGCGGTAGAAAAGGTCTTCGCGGAAACGGCCCGCCGCCACCTCAACCTCCAGGTTGCGGTGCGAAGCGGAGATCACGCGCACGTCAATCTTGTGCGCCTTGGCGGCGCCCACGGGCCTTACCTCGCGTTCCTGCAGGACACGCAACAGCTTGACCTGCATGGCCAAGGGCAGGTCGGCGATCTCATCCAGGAAAATCGTGCCGCGATGCGCGCTGGTGAACATGCCCGCGCTGTCGCGCACGGCGCCCGTGAAGGCGCCCTTCACATGGCCAAACAGTTCAGACTCGACCAGGTTTTCCGGAATGGCGCCGCAGTTGACGGCCACCAGGGCTTCCTGGCTGCGGGCGCTGGAGGCATGCAATGCGCGCGCCAGCAGTTCCTTGCCGGTGCCGCTTTCGCCGTGGATCAGCACGGACGCATCGCTTTGCGCCATCATGCGCGCCTCGCCCAGCAGTTTTTCCATGCGCGGGCTTCGCGTGATGATGGCTTCGCGCCAGGTTTCACCGGGGTTGTCGCCGGGCATGTCGGCGCCCAGCGTGGTGGAAATATCCAGTGCCCGGTCGACTTCGCGCATGAGGTCCGCGCCCTCAAAGGGCTTGGTGATATAGCCGAAGACACCGCGCTGCATCGCATGCACGGCGTCCGGAATGGTGCCGTTGGCCGTCAGGATCAGCACCGGCATCAGCGGCAGGCGGCGGTGTACCACCTCAAACAGCTGGAGGCCGTCCATGCCGGGCATGCGCAGGTCGGTGATCAGTATGTGGGGAACTTCATGGTCCAGTTTGGCCAGGGCCTGCGCACCGCTGTCGGCCTCAATGACCTCGTGGCCTTCGTAGTGAAGGCGAAGTGCCAGCAGCCTCAGCAGCGCCGGGTCATCGTCAACAATCAGAATGCGAGCCATGGTTCCCTGTCTGCCACCCGCGCGTCCCGCAGGCCCGCGGCGTGGTGGCTGTTATCTGTTTTTTTGGAGGTAATGGCCGCAAAGCGCCGCATCGCCAAGCTTGCGGTATACCACAGGCCGCTTTTCAAAGGTATGCGTGCCGCTGTCACCGGCGGTCCTCCCGCAGCGACGCGCCGATTTGCACCAGCCCGCAGCCGAACACCGGATCAGGGCCGGGCTCACCGAGGTCGCGTGCGTCGCGGCACAGGTGGCGCGCCACCGCCTGCGCACCGAGCCGGGGGTTCTCCGCCAGCAGCCATGCGCCGGCCGCCGTCACGACGGCGGCGGCAAAAGAAGTGCCGCTGACATACCGGCCGGATGCGTCGTCGGGCACCCAGAGATCCACCCCGGGCGCGGCCAGCATGATGTAGGCGCCGCGATTAGCCGCGCTGTACGGCCGATCGGCCGCATCGGTGGCCGTCACCGCGATCACGCCCGCATAAGCGGCCGGGTACGATGGCGCCGCCGCGGGGCCGCCGTTACCAGCCGCCGCAACCGTCACGACCGGCATGTCCGCAAGCCTGGCAAAAACCCGGGCCATCACCGCATCCCCCGGGCCGCCCAGGCTGAGATTGATGAGCTGGATTTTTTCGCCCAGCAGCCAATCAACGGCACGCACCAGCGCTGCGCTGGTCGCCAGCGTATCCGGGCCGGCGGCGCGCATGATTTCAGCCGAATACAGGCTGGCGCCGGTGGCAATGCCGGCGAAGCCGGCGTTGGTGTCCCGGCCCGCCATCAGGGCAGCGATCGCGGTGGCGTGGTTGGGTGCCGCGGCGATGTCGGCGCTGCCGAGGAAACTTTTGCGCGCAATGCGGGCCAGCAGCAGCGCGGGGATGGCAGCCACCGGGCCGTCGACCACGCCGATGCGCACGCCTGTGCCTCCCGCTTTGTTACCCGGGCCGGGGGCATCGATCTTTTGCGGCATGTAGATGCGCGGCGAAGGCTGCAGCAATGGCCGGTAATGGGTGTTGAGGTCGACCGCCAGCCCCGGAAACTCCCGCTGCAGGCGGCCGCGAAATGCCAGGGCTTCAGCCTGCGCCGGCAGCTGGAACACCGCCAGCACGCCCCCAAGGTTTTCCAGCCTGCCGGACTGCAGGGGCACCATCCGGCTACCTTGCGCCAGCGCAGCCAGCGCCGCATCGGCTTCGTCGCTGCTGGGCCAGTAGACCACCACCTGCCCGGCTTCAAAGCTTGTACGCTGTGGTGTGGGCAGCACGGGCGCGGCGGCAAAAGACGGCGGGGGCGACGGGGGCGACGGCAGGCCGGGCGCCACGAGAACAGCGGGGCCAGGCGCGGGGGCAGCCACCGGGTTGACGGGCACGGGTGCCGCCGGCGCGTCCACGCGAATGCCAGCCGGACGCGGCGCAGATCGTGATGGAGGTGCGGTAGAAGCAGGCGCAGGCGACGGGCAGGGCAGCCCCGCGATGCGCAGGCGCACGCAGTCAGCCGGAATGTCCGGCGGCGCAAGCGGCTGGGCCGCGACGGGCAGCCACGCCAACGCAAAGCCGCACAGCGGAAATAAACGTTTGTTCAACATGCCAGGCAACCTAGCGGCCCTGCAGCAGCACGACGGATTCGACAGTGGCACTGTCATCCTGAAGTTTTTGCAGCGCCACAAGCCCCTGCCCTTCGGGCACGCGTACGGTGTACACGCCCAACGCCCCGGGGCCGGCGACCATCTCGCCTTGCACCGCCGCCAGGGCCTGGCGCATCCGGGCTTCGGTAGCGCCGGGTTTGAATGTCATCTGCAGCAGGGTCCCCGCTACGGCCGCGCCGCCTGAAAGAGGCGCCAAGGCGTCCTTGCCCGGTTGCCCGACCAGCAATCCGAGCACCAGGGCCTGCGCCAGGATGATGGAGGCGGCCAGGCCCATGGCGGCCGGAAACCAGCGCGGTGCGGACCGCCTGGTTGTTTGCGCCGGCCGCAGCGGCACCACCTTGCCAGACTGCTCGGCATGGATGCGCGCCATCAGGGCGTCCAGGCCGGCGCTGGCCGACGGCTGGACCAGGCTGTCGTACAACGGCTCGCGCACCTGCTCGCGCAATCGCCGGAGCCAGGCCACTTCCGCGCGCAAGTGCGGCCACTGCGCAAGATGCGATTCAAGTTTGCCTTCATCGCTTCCCTCCAGCGTGCCGTTGACATACCAGGGCAGCAGCTCGCGGACCCTTGTTTCATCCGGCTTCATGCGGGCTCCTGCCGGTGTACCTGCTTTTCAAGGCAGCTGCGCATTTTCCGGCGTGCGTGAAACAGCCGCGTCTTGACCGTGTTTTCAGGGCAACCCTGGATCAGCGCGATGTCGGCCAGGGGCGTGTCTTCATAAAAAACCAGGTGGATGCATTCACGCTGGTCGTCCGGCAGGGCCTCCATGCAAACCGCCACCTGGCTGGCGCGCTGGCGGCCCGCGATCAATTCATAGACCGAGGGCTGGTCGTCGGCCACCGCTTCGGCCTCATCGCCCAGGGGTTCATGCATCTCCGCGCGGCGCGAGCGCAGCTTGTCCAGCGCCTTGTGGCGGGCAATCCCCAGGATCCACGTGGTGACCAGGGACCTGGCCGCGAAACGGGGAGCGCCCTTCCATACTTCATACATCGTTTCCACCACAACCTCCTCGGCGGCATCGGCGTCATTCAGGCGGCGCAGGGAAAAGGCATAAATCATGCGGCTCATGTGCCGGTAGAGGGCCATCAGTGCCGCTTCATCGCCCGCCGCAACCTGCCCCATCAACCGGCACAGTTCGCCGTCATCGGGCGATTGCACCACCGGGCTTATTGGCATTTTTTCCATACATCCAGACCTGGCATCCGGGCGGCAGGCACTTTGCCCGCCGCTTCGTTGCCTATGAGTCGTAGCAAATCCATCGGAGGTTCAATCGGCGGGACGGGCCGGCGCGCTCAGGGGACAGGCACGGTTTGCGTCAGCACTTGCGCGGAACCGGAGGGTGTCGTGGTGTCTGTGAAGGACACGGTCGCCGTGCCGCCCGGGCAGATTTCAAGTGCCGTCGGGTTTGACGGCACGTTGGCGCTGGTGCAGCCCGCCGCAGCCTTGGAGAAGCGCACGGAGGTCACCCTGAATTGCGATGAACCGGGCGCGATCGCAGGCAAGGTCAACACCATGGTGTCGCTGGCAAAAGGCGCCGTCGTGCTGATGGTCACATTGACGGAGGCGGCGCCCACACGGTCCGGATCGGTCACGGTGATGCTGAAGGGCAAGGGCGCGGGCGGCGCCACGCCGCCACCGGCTGCCGCATAGGAGGCGCCGGTATTGGCCACCGCCAGCGTAGCCAGGGTGTTGACGGCGGCGGGGGCGGGGGCGGGCGTAGAGGACCGCTCCAGCATGTTGCCGCCGGTGATGGCCGCGAACGTCCAGCCCTGAGAGCCCAGGTGCATGAGGACGGTCGTGCGCCCGGTGCTCAGCTTGGGCGTGAAAGTGGGAAGCAGCAGGCAGCGTTTTTCCCAGCTTGTCTGGATGACCGCCAGGTTGGGCGCCGCCTGTACCTGCGTGTTGAGCAGGTTCACGCGCATCTGCTTGCACTCGTTGCTTTCCTGCGTGATTCCATCCAGCAGTTGCTGGTAACCGATCATGGCGGGGTCCAGCCGCTGGCGGATCAATCCCACATTGCCGGCTTCAAATGCGCGCAGGATATCTTCAAAAGCAGCCTGCGCCTTGCGCGCATCCTCAGGGTCACCGATCTTGGGTTTGCCGTCGCTGTCCGCCCCCTTGCGTTCGTTGTCTTTCTGTTTGGCCTTCAGTCGATCGTCGCGCGTTTCTTCCAGGGTCTTTTTGCTGGTTTCGATCTGCGCTTCATTTTTGGTCGGCATAAACAACGCGGGTACCGTCGCCAGGAGCTGCGGAGGCAGGACGCCCGCTTTCGGCACAAAGGCCGACTGCCCGGGCAGGATCGCCACTTTGCCGACCGGCGTCACCATTTCGGTTTCGCCGCTGTTGACCTTGTCGTAGGTGCCGGCTTCGTCGCCTTCGCCGACCACCGCCGTTTCGTGGTCGGTGCCGCGGATGCCGATGGTCGCCGTCGAGGTGCGCACCGCATACTTCTGCGGGTTGTTTTTGCCCACCCAGCCGGTGATGGAACGGAAGGAGCCGCGCAGCAGCCGGAAGACGGCGCTGTCATCCGGGCCGCCCTCGGCCTTGTAGGCTTCGATGCGCAGAAAGGTATTGGCGCGCAGGGCAACCAGCCCGTTGTCATCCATATGCACCTGGATTTCCCCGTCGCGCCCCGTCACGATGGCATCGCCCGGCTCAATGCGTTCGCCCTTGCCGGGAATCCGCAACTGGCCCGCGGCATTGGTGACGCTGACGTTGCCTTCGACCAGTTCGATACGGCCGGCGGCGTGCGCGCCTTGCAGCAACAGGCCGGCCGCCAGGGCCAGCAGCGTGCGGTGGAAGTAGGATTTTTGAGTCATGTCGGTCTCTGGGGTGCAGGCAGGGTTAAAGAGCTTCATCCATTGGGTCGTACAGTGTCGCGCGAGGGTTCAAGCGTCACGCGAGCGCCGTGTTCAATCCACCGAAAAAAGGTTGTCGCCGTTCAATGCGGACAGGCGCCATACCCCGGCTTCGCGGTGCATGACAAAGGTGGCCTGGCCGGAGCGAATCGCGGGCGCCAGCGCGGGAAGCGCCAGGAAGCGTTTTTCCCAACGGGTGCGGACGATCACGACGTCTTGCGAAACCAGCGTGCGGGTATCGGAGAGCTTGATGCGCAGTTGCTTTTGCACGAGCCCGGTGTCGCGCAGCGCATCCATCACGCGGGAATAGCCAATCATCTGCGCCTCGAGCAAGGCTTCAGCCGGCTGTGGCTGCCCTTCCATATAGAAAGACAGCAACTGGTTCAATGCGCCGAGGGCCTGCTGGCCGTCGGCCTGGTTTGCCGGCCCTGTGGTAGCCGTATCGGCCGCCAGCGCGGTGGCCGGCGGCATTGCCGCCGTCAACAAGCACAGCGAGCAAAGAAAGCGCAAGGCGTTCATGGGAGTTCCTTAAAAACTGTAGGTGAGTTGCAGGCCGGCGATGTCTTCGCGGGCGGACAAGACCGGGTCGTCGATGTTGCGGTGGGTGCTGCGCGCATAGAACTTGACGCTGCTCTGGCCTGTGATGGGGTATACCGCTTCCAACTGGAAACCGCGCACGCGCAGGTTCGGCCCGCCCATGGGTTGCGTCGTGGCACCGTCCATCGCGATAAGGCTGAAGTTTCCCCAGCCAGCACGCTGGCCGGTGAAGCTCACGGTGTAGTTGGTGTTCGCCGTCTGGCCGCCGGCCATCAGGCGCTGTTTTTGGGCCGCGGCGGAAAAGTTGACACCGAAGCTCCAGGTTTGCGCAAGATCGGGCTGCGCATCCGAAAAGGTATGGCCCACATTGAAAGACCAGTTGCTGTTCAATGAATCGCTGGCCGGCGAGACTTCGCTGATGACCTTGCCGCTTCCAAAGCCCACGCCAGCATTCCAGGCCTGTGTTGAATAGTTGAGCGTGGAGGTGAAATCACGATTGCGGGCCACCTGGCCCGCGGAGTTGACCGAGTGGGCGGCGGCTTGCTGCAGTCCCAGCGCCCAGCCGGGGTTGTCGGCGCCGAAGTTGATGGTGGCGCGCAAGGCGGCCGAGTCGGTGTCGATGTGGGTGGACTCCACCCAGATCGTCGGCAGTGTCGTGCTGCGCGAGCGGCGCACATCGGTGGACAGCGTTAACCAGGAGGCGGCCGTCCAGTCAACGCCGGTGTAGGCCTCACGCACGCCGGCTTGCGCCGCCAGCGACAGCGAGGTAAAGCCATTGGTGATGTCGTGGTAGCCGGCGCGCAAGCCCACGCTCTCGCCGCGCCAGCTGGCATCCAGGATGCTGGCGCCTCCGTCCCGGTCGGCGTTGCCGCCGTCTTCAAAGTGGCTGCCCGCTGTTTCGCCCGCCAGGGTGAACTGGTCTTGCTGGTACTGGAACCCGCCACTGATTGAGCGTGACCTGCCCCGCGGCATGAAGATCGGCTGCGCCAGATTGCCGGACGGCTCCCGGTCGGAAGATGCCTGCGACGTGACATAGGCGCGCAGGGAAGTGCCGAAGGCCTTTTCCAGCTTCACACCGTGCACGTCCTTGAGGTACTGGTTGCGCGGGACACGGTTGTCCAGTGTTTCCCAACTCTCGGCCACGAGGCCCGTGAAGCCGTAGACCGTCATGTCGCCAAACTGCCGTTGCCCATACAGTCCGCGCGCGCCCAGCGAGGAACTGAGGCTGGAAAAATTCGGCGTGATGTCGCCCAGGGCGACCATGTAGTTCTCGCCGGCGCGGCCCAGCTGCACATTGTTGACCTGGTAGCGGTTCTGGCTCAGCACGGCCAGGTCATTGCTGTGCGACATGCCCAGCTGGAAGTAGTCGACCACGTTGTCACGGTGGATGGCCCGCAGGTCGCTGCTGAAGGAATTCCGGAAGAAAGTGCCGGTGCGAAGAGGTGATGTGACGAACCCGCCGGCCGACTGGACATTGTTGGTATAGGTATCCAGAGTGCCGCTCGCCTTCCACTCCAGACGCGTACCGCCGTCTTCCTCGCGCGTGAGCGTGGGGCTGGAGCCGCCCATGTTGTTCCGCTGCCAGGACTGGATCACCTGGTCATTGGGCGCGAACTCCACAGGCTCCGCGGACTGGGCCCACGCGTGGTCCTGGCACAGCAGCAAGCCGCCGAAAAGACCTGGTACCGCGATCCGCCTGAAAACATCTATCTTCGCCATGAGTGAGCACCACAAAATGAGTGCTTTCTCTATCCAAGTTGCGTGCCACCGAAATTCACCAATGAAATCAACGCTCTTGTGTTTTAGTGCGCATGAAAGTTGTCCGCCAATACCGACAACGGAAAAGGCCTCTTTCTAAAACCTGAGGCAAATCAAGGCGCTGCGCTGTCGGTGAATCCCGACAGTTGCCGCGAGGTGCCCCGGCGCGCGCGCAATGAGGGCCGGACTTTGTGAAAACCACATTTCTCATTGACCTTCAACACAGGCATCGCAGAGAATGCCCAGTCGATACCGCATGCTTGCTGGAACCGGGCTGCCACCCCACACACCTCATGACCACACTCCCCCCCTCTTCCAGCGAAACGGATTGGCCCCTCCCAGGGCTTGCCGCACGCGATGCGCAGGCACGGTTGCTTGACCGAATAAAGAGACTCGAAAGCCGCCAGCGCCACCTGGAGAACCTGCTTGATTCAGCCCGCGACGCCGTGCTGGAAATGAACACCGACGGTCTCATCACCAGCTGGAACCGCAGCGCTGAAGAAATGCTCGGCTGGAGCGCCGCCGAAGCGATAGGCCAGCGCATGAGCGAGCTCATCGTGCCGCTGCATCACCGCCGTGCACATGAGGCGGGCTTCACGGCTTACCTCAAAACCGGCCAGGCGCGCACCATCAACCGCCTGCTGGAAATCGAGGCACTGCACAAGAATGGCCTGCTGATCGCCATCGAGCTGTCCATCTTCACCGTAACGGCCGAAGGGCAGCTGAGTTTCGGTGCGTTCATCCGCGATATCTCCGGCCGGCGGGCCGCGGAGCAGGCGTTGCGGCTGTCGGAAGAACGCTACCGCGCCATCATTGAACATGTGAACGACGGCGTGGTGGTGTTCCAGCATGCAAAGGTGGTGTTTGCCAACCAGCGGGCCGCCGCCATTCTGGCGATGCCGCCCGAGGAAATCCTGGCACGCGGTTTTTTGCACAGGCTGCACGCGGACGACCAGCACCTGGCTATCGCGCAGCAGCGGGGGCCGCACGCCGGCGCCGCCGCAGCGGCCGGGCGGCAGGAGATGCGGGTGCTGGCACCGGACGGCGGCGAGCGCTGGCTTTCTGTCGGGGTCACCGAAATCCCATGGGACGGGCAGACGGCCTTGCTGACCTACTTCTCGGACATCACCGAAAGCCGCGCGCTGGAAACCGCCGTCAGGCGCTCCACCGAACGCTACAAGGCTGTGATTGAACACGCCGACGAAGGCATGATCGTGGTGAAGGACGAGCGCATTGCCTATGCCAATGCGCGCGCTGCCGAAATCGCCGGCATGACGCTCAGCGATATGGAGCAGGTGGGATTTTTGCACCGCATCCACCCCGACGACCACGCGCTGGTGCTCGACAGGCAGCGCAGGCGCCTGGCCGGCGAAAACGTGCCCAGCCGCTATGAACTTCGGCTGCTGCTGCCCGACGGCCAGATCCGCTGGATAGGCATCAGCGTGACCGTGGTGCCCTGGGACGGCGAGCAGGCCATCCTGACTTTTTTCTCGGACATCAGCCAGCGCAAGGGCCTGGAAGAGCAGTTGCGCGACACGCTTGAAGAGCGCGAAACCATTCTTGAAAACTCACTGGTCGGTATAGCCTTCCTGACGCAGGAAGGCCGCTTTCGCTGGTCCAACCAGGCCATGGCCAGGATGTTCGGGGTCACGCGGGGCACCTCCGCGCCGTCCGACTGGAGCGCCCTGTTCCCGAGCAGGCAGGACTACGAACAGGTGCAGGCGGACATTGCCGAGGCGCTGGGTCACGGCCGCGCCTACCAGAGCGACCTGCAGATGCGCCGGCTGGACGGCAGCCTGCTCTGGGTCACGGCTTCGGGCAAGGCGGTCAGCCTGCTGGACAAGGCCCAAGGCAGCGTGTGGGCGGTCATGGACATCACGCCGCGCAAGGAACTGGAAGCCGCGCTTGCGCGCGCCTCGTCAGAACGCGAGGCCATTTTCAACAGCGCCCTGGTCGGCATCAGCTTCAATGTCGACCGCCGCATCCAGTGGGTGAACGACAAGTACGAGGAGATGACGGGGTATTCCCGCGAAGAGCTGGTGGGCAATTCTTCCCGCATGCTTTACGGCGACGACGCCACATTTGAGGCGGACGGCAAGGTCACGCGGCAGGCGCTGGTCCGGGACGGCGTGTATGTGGATGAGCGGCAGTTCTTTCGCCGCAACGGGGAATCCCTCTGGGTGCAGCTCGCCGGGCGCTGCGTTCAAAACCGCAATCCTTCCGCCGGCGTGATCTGGACGCTGCTGGACATCACCGAGCGCCGCCGCGCGGAAGACAACATCCGTGCGGCCTTGGCGCGCGAGCGCGAACTCAATGACTTGCGCTCGCGCTTCGTCTCGATGACCAGCCATGAATTCCGCACGCCGCTTGCGGCCATCCTCTCGGCGTCCGAGCTGGTCAGGGACTACAGCGAGCGCATGCCGGCCCACGAGCGGGCGGAAATCCTCGGCAGCATAGGCACCAGCGTGCAGCGCATGGCCCGCATGCTGGACCGGGTGCTGCTGATCGGCCAGGTGGAGGCCGAAATGCTCGAATGCAAACCAGGCCCCATCGACGTGCAGGCACTGTGCCTTGAGATCGTCGAGGAAGCACGCGCCCAGCAGCCCGCAACCGGCTGCGAAATCGTCACGCACTTTGAAGCCTTGCCCTCACCCGGCCTTTTTGACGCCAAGCTGCTGCGCCACATCCTGGGCAACCTGTTGTCCAATGCCGTCAAATATTCGCGCCACGGCGGCCGCGTGACCTTTCGCGGCTCACACCGTGCGGGCCAGACCGTGTTCGCTGTGGAGGACCACGGCATCGGCATCCCGCCGGAAGAAATGTCCCATCTCTTCGAGTCGTTTCACCGCGCCAGCAATGTCGGCAATATCCAGGGGACCGGACTGGGCCTGGCCATCGTCAAAAAATCAGTCGAGCTGCATGGCGGGCGCATTGAAGTCCAGAGCGAGCCGGGGCGGCGAACCTGTTTTACCGTGACGCTTCCGGACTGACTTCGGATTGCTGCCGTTTTTGCAGCGTCTCGCACTTTTCCTCTTGCGCTCTTGTTCCTGCCTGAGGGTGCGGTTTTCAGCGGTCGTGCCATGAATGAGGTACGGTAACGTGCAAGCACAAAGGCAATCGCCCCGCCAACCCTTTCGGGCTGCCGGGGCGATTGCGCGGAACCGGCCGAGGCCGGCGCCCGTGCAAGCTTATTGCTGGCTGGGCTTCACGAGTTCTGCAGCGGCCTGGGGAGCGGCACCGGTCTTTTCAGCGCGGGGAGCGGCCAGGTTTTGCTGGGCGGTCACGCCGTTGAAGCTGGAACTTGCGTTGGCATTCTGGGCCTGCACCACTTCGCTTTTGACTTCAGCACGGGTTTTGCTCGAAGGTGCTTGCATTTGGTCCAGCAGGAAGCTGTTCAGGGGTTGAGCGGAAGCGGCCACGGAAGTCAGGGCGGCAACAGCAACAACAGCGGCGGCAACAAAGTTCGATTTCATGATGAATATCCTCTCAAAAGTTAAGTGACGTTCCGGGCATGGCGGGCTCATCTCCCCGTCTGTCCAGCCTCGGTGAGTCGCCTTGCAACTGGCTTCGGCTCATCGATGTATGGACTGTATTCCTGTTAAATCAAACAAAAAATACCAATACCAACAATACATTGCTGTTAAATTAGCAACAATAAAGGTGTTATATAAGGGTTAACCATGGATAGGCTCCAGTCAATGCGCGTATTCCAGCAAGTCGTGGACGACGGCAGTTTTGCCGGCGCGGCGCGCAAATTCGACATGTCGGCCGCCGTCGTGACGCGCCTGGTCGGCGACCTGGAAGACCACCTGGGCGTGCGCCTGCTGCAGCGCACAACTCGCCGCCTGGCGTTGACCGATGCCGGCGAAACCTACCTGGCTCGCGTGCGGCACATCCTGAGCGACATCGATGAAGCCCATGCCGCCGCCCAGGCCCATGCGCAGGAAATGTCCGGCACCATACGCATCATGACGCCGCCGGTATTCGCCGTGCACGTGCTGGCGCCGCTGGTCGCCGAATTCGGCCGCCGCTATCCCAAGGTGGTGCTCGACATTCATGTGGACTCGCCCTTGGTGCCGCCGGTCGAAGACTACGACCTCACGCTGCTGGGCGCTGGCGACACTTTTGACGCCAACATCATCGCGCGACCCATTGCCTCATCGGACGGCGTGCTGTGCGCTTCGCCCGACTACCTGCGCCGCAACGGCATGCCCACACGGCCCGAAGACCTGCCGCAGCACCACTGCCTGCGCGTCAAGCAGGCCGCCAACCGCCACCGCATCTGGCGCCTCACCAACCCCGACGAGGGCAAACGCATCGTCGAAGTGCAGATCGAGCCCAGCATGCTGGTCAATCACAGCGACACGCTGATCCGCGCCTGCGTGGACGGTGCCGGCATCATGAGCCAATCCATAGACCTGGTGGCCAACCACCTCAACAGCGGCGCGCTGCAACGCATCCTTGCGCCTTGGATCACCGGCACCAACACCTTGTACGCGGCGCTGCCCAGCCGCAAGTTCATTCCGGTGCGCACTAGCGTGTTCCTCGAGTTCATGACCGAGTACACGCGCAGGGTGATCAAAAAAATGGAAATGCAGCAGGATTGATTTTCCTGTTTGGCCACTTTCTTTCCAGGGAAGAGGGCCAGATCAGGGGCGGCGGCATTCAGGCTTGCGCTGTGGAACATCACGCGCCGCTAGCCCCCATCCCAACCTTCCCCCAGCGGGAAAGGAGCAACGCCAGAGCACCACAGCACAAGCATTTGCTGTTCGGCAAGCTGCCTGGCGCGATGCTTTCGGAAAACTTTCATCCAGGAAAGTTCCAGGAATTCGCGCCTTCATTGTTCCGATTCCGGCAATGGAATGTTCTGCAAACACGCACTTGTCTATCGCCTTGGCGGAACAAGGTTGGATGCATCGGTGAGCCACATGCATAACGCGACTCAACGAGGAAGGCCCCTCGGGCACACAGCCCGTCCGACCGGATTTTTCAATAAAACTGTTCCAAAGGAAATCATCATGAAATCGAATCTCGTCTCCGCCTCCGTTCTTGCCGTCTCCGCACTGGCCTTCTTCGGCTCCGCCAGCAGCTTCGCCGAAGGCCGCGACCCTTTTCCACTGGACCAGACCAACGCCGTGAGCAGCAAGACCCGTGCTGAGGTCCGTGCAGAACTGGTGCAGGCAAAACGCGACGGCTATTCCGTGAATCTGCCCCGAAACTACCAGGCCCCCGAAACCGGCGCACCCTCCAGCACCAAGAGCCGCGCCGAAGTGAGGGCTGAAGTCGGTACTACTGTGTCGGCTTCCGCATTCGAGCGCGAGTACCCCGTCGTTCAATAAGCGCAGTAGCGCTTGTCGCGCTGACTACCCGGCGGTCGCAAGAGCCGCCGCCAGGTAGCCGCAAGCAAACGGAAACAAGGCATCCCGGTGCGCGCTGGCGTAGCGGGATGCTTTGTCATGTGCGCTTGGAAGAATGCACCTGGTGAGCACGGCCAGGGCTTGGCCGTAGTCTTCCCTGACTCCACGGCGGCGGTGGATCCCCCCGCTTAACGCCAGACCAGTTGCTGGCAGTGATCGAACAGGGCTTTTGAGCCCCAGGCCTGAGGAATTGGATCAGGCGTGATTAGCTTGAAAAGTGCCTTGGTTTTCGCTTCATCGTTAGCCAGACACGAAAATTTAGCGAAGTTATTGATGTTCCATTGATCGGGATATTTCTGAATCACGTCCTCAAATCCGCTGCGCATGAGAGGCCAACCGGCAAATGAGCGTCCGAAGATACGATTTCCAAATTGAGTTTGGGACGCATACCAATAAATTCTCGCGTACATGCCTTTGCCTTCTGATGCAGAGGTACGCTCGACGGCCTTCAGGGCGAATTCCTCGATCTCCGCAATGCTGCCGCCCCATTTTGGCAATAGGTACTCCAGTGCCGTAAAGTAGGTTTGATAGAACAGGGGTTCACGATCAAGCGCCTCCTCGAGCACGGCGGTGAATTGAGGTTTGCTCCAGCCCTCCACCCTGCCAATGAGGAGCGCCAGCTCATACCACTCCGGGTCAACGGACGCGATTTTTTGATGCTTTGTCAAATTCGCCATTGCGAGCGAGTCGTACTTTTTCAACTCCTTCCACGCGGCGGGGCTCACAGAACTTGCACTTCCCTCCCCACGGAATGCATATCCATGGGCGTGCCATGCGTAGCTTTGCACAATATGCGCGGAGGGTGAATTAGGATACTTCGCCACCCATTCAGCGGCAATGTTCTCCACCTCGGAAAAATTCTCTGGAATGTCGCCAGTCGCCCGAGACATCGCATCGCTGATACCGACATAAAACGATGTCAGCTTCCAGGTCCCGCTGGGTGTTCTGCTTTTAGTGCGTCGATACTCCTCCGATGCGGCCTCAAGCGATGCGTAGTTTCTGCTTAGAAAAGCATCTCCGCTCTCGGTTTTGATGGAGTTTCGAACCGTCATTTCTGACTGGGCGAACACTGGTTCCGCGGTTAAAAGCTGCAAGCCCAGCAGGAGAGTGAGGATAAAAATTTTCATGCGCGAAGCATAGCCGCATATCGGGCGCAGACGGCAAGCCCTGCAAGCTGCAAGTTGAATGGCCGCATTACCCTGCCTGGAGCGAAATGACTTTCAGCAGTGAACAAGGAGCAGCCCAACCAGCGAGCAGACGCTTAAAGTGCCTCACGCGAACCGTATAGTGGAGCGACACCGGCATACAGCGCAGCAAAGCGCGCCGCACGCTCCTTCCATCGCGCCTGCTCGGCGGGCCGAGGCGCGTAGCCCTTCAATGTCGTGGGCGCCTGCAGGATGTCCTGCGCGTCTGCCTTGTCGGCACAAAGCCAGGCGAGCCGCGCCGCACCGAGGGCGGGCCCCACGGCGGCATCTTCGCGCCGGACGACTTCCAGCCCCGTGGCATCCGCCAGCATCTGGGCCCAGTAGCCGCTGCGCGAGCCGCCGCCTATCAAGCTGACCTGCTCAAGCCCGACGCCCGTGGCCTGCAACGCCGCGATGCCTTGGGCCAACCCGTGGCACACACCTTCCAGGGTCGCGTTGACCAGGTCGGCGCGCCTGGTGCCCGCATACATGCCGAAGAACACGGCCTGGGCGTGGGGATTGTTGTGCGGCGTGCGCTCGCCGTTCAGGTACGGCAGGAACAGCGGCGTGGACGCGTGCAGCCCGCGCGCCTCGGCCTCAACGAGCAAACGTTCAACATCAGGTTCACCCAGCAACGACGCGGTGAAGTCCAGGCACGAGGCCGCAGACAGCATGACCGACATCAAATGCCAGGTCTTCGGCAAGGCATGGCAGAAACTGTGGACGGCCTGCCCGGGATTGGCGACGAATTCGCGCGTGGCGACAAACACTACGCCCGAGGTGCCCAGCGACAGCATCGCGTCGCCGGCGCGGAAGACGCCCGCGCCGAGTGCCCCGGCGGCGTTGTCGCTGGCGCCGGCCACCACCGGGATGGCACGCAGTCCCCAATGCCGCGCCAGGTCCGCACGCAAGGCCCCTGTGGCCTCCGGCCCTTCGTGCAGTACCGGCATGTGCGCGCGTGAAAGATGGCAGGCGGCCAGCAACTCGTCGCTCCAGTCGCGCTGGGCCATGTCCAGCCACAGCGTGCCGGCCGCATCCGACATGTCGGTGGCAAACTCGCCGGTCATGCGCCAGCGCAACCAGTCCTTGGGCAACAGCACACGCCGCACCCGTTCAAACACCTGTGGCTCATGGCGCGCCACCCACAAGAGCTTGGGTGCGGTGAAGCCGGGCATCATCATGTTGCCTGTAATGTCGCGCGAGCGCGGCACCTTGCGCTCGAGCAAGACGCATTCCTGGTCGCTGCGCCCGTCGTTCCACAGGATGGCGGGCCGCAGGACCTGGTCTTGCGCATCAAGCAAGGTCGCGCCGTGCATCTGGCCGGTCAGGCCTATGCATGCCACGTCGCCGGGGTTGCGACCTGCCTTGGCGAGCGCCGCCAAGGCTTGTCGGACTGCGTCATCGCAAGCCTGCCACCAGGCGTGGGGATGCTGCTCGCGCCAAAGCGGTTTTGGCTGGTCGACCGCCAGCGACGCCGTGCCGCTCGCGACGACCTGATGGCCGCGGTCCAGCACCACGGCTTTGACGCTGGACGTTCCTAAATCGATACCGAGGAACATGCGTCAGCGCATCGGCGTCCACTTGGCCTGGCTGCCGGCGGACTCCACTACTTTTTCGATGAAACGCACGCCGCGCACGCCGTCGACCAGGCGCGGGTAGTCGGCCTCCAGCGGGTCGGGCGTCTTGCCCGCCTGCACAGCGCGGATGTGCGCGGCAACGCCGAGGTAGACATTGGCGAAAGCCTCGAGGAAAGCCTCGGGGTGGCCTGTGGGCAGACGTGTGGCGCGGCGCGCGGCTTCGCCCAACCAGGGCGAACCGCGGGTCAGCACGCGCGCGGGACCATCGATGGGGGAATGCAGCAGGCGATTGGGTTCTTCCTGGTGCCAAGTCAGCGTTCCTTGCGTGCCGAACACCCGCAGGCGCAAATCGTTCTCGCAGCCGACCTCGATCTGCGAGGCGATCAGCACACCCTTGGCGCCATTGGTGAAGCGCAGCAGCACGTTGCCGTCGTCGTCGAGGCGGCGGCCTGGCACAAAAGTGGTGAGGTCCGCGCAGAGGCTGTCGATCTCCAGGCCAGTCACCGTGGCCACCAGGTTTTCGGCATGCGAGCCGATGTCGCCGATGGCGCCGGCAAGCCCACTGCGCGCGGGATCGGTGCGCCAGCCAGCCTGCTTCTGCCCCGTAGCTTCCAGGTTGGTGGCAAGCCAGCCCTGGTTGTATTCGACGATGACCTTGCGCAGCTCGCCGATCAGGCCCTTGGCCACCAGCTCGCGGGCTTCGCGCACCATGGGATAGCCCGTGTAGTTGTAGGTGACGCCGAAAACGCAGCCGCTCCGTTGCGCGGCCTTCTCCAGCGCCTCGGCCTCTTCGCTGCTGTGCACCAGCGGCTTGTCGCAGACCACATGGATGCCCGCCTCGGCGAACGCAAGCGCCACCGGGAAGTGCACGTGGTTAGGCGTGACGATGGACACGAAGTCGATGCGCTCGTGCGCCGGCCGCTTGAGCTCATCGGCCAGCAGGTCTTGCCAACGCCCGTGGTTGCGCGCATCGGCCAGGCCCAGCTCTGCGCCGGAAGCGCGCGCGCGTTGCGGGTCGGACGAGAACGCGCCGGCGACCAGCTCCATCTGGCCGTCCAGCGCCATCGCCTTGCGGTGCACGGCGCCGATGAAAGCACCTTGCCCGCCGCCCACCATGGCACACCTCAATCTTGTCATTGAGTAACCTCCGCCCTTCGGGCTGCGGTGCTATGAGCCTTCGGAGCGGCCGTGCGGCTCATGATCCCGCCATCCCGCCCTGCTTGGCCTTGTCAAACACCGCATCAAACGCACCAGCCGCCGGCTTGAAATCCAGCCGTTTGGAATAGGCGGCGCTTTCGGTCGCACCGTGAACCCGGTCCATGCGGCTGTCCTCCCACTCCACGCTCAGGGGGCCGGCGTAACCGATGTCGTTGAGCGCCACGATGATGGACTCGAAGTCGATCATGCCGCGCCCCACGCTGCGGAAGTCCCAGAAGCGGCGCGCATCGCCGAAGCTGGTGTGCCCACCGAACACGCCCGCGGTTCCGTCGCCCTTGCCCCACCATACGTCCTTCATGTGCACGTGGTAGATGCGCTGGTTGAAGGTTCGCAGGAACTTCACGTAATCCACACCCTGGTAGCCGAGGTGGCTGGGGTCGAAGTTGAAGCCGAAGCGCTTGTGGCCATTCACAGCCTCGACGGCGCGCTGCGCCGAGGCGGTGTCGAAGGCGATCTCGGTCGGGTGGACCTCCAGCGCGAAGTTCACACCCACGGATTCGAAGGTGTCGAGGATGGGCTTCCACCGATCTGCAAAATCGACGAAACCCTGGTTCCAGTATTCCTGCGTGGTCGGCGGAAAGGCGTAGAGCGAGTGCCAGATCGACGAGCCGGTAAAACCAGTGACGACCTTAACGCCCAGCTTCGCCGCGGCACGCGCGGTGTCCTGCATCTCGCGCGCGGCCCGCTGGCGCACCCCTTCGGCCTGCCCGTCGCCCCAGACATGCTCGGGCAGTATGGCCTTGTGGCGTTCGTCAATCAGGTCGCACACAGCCTGCCCCACGAGGTGGCTGCCGATCGCAAAGCATTGCAGGCCGTGTTTTTCGAGCAATGCGCGCTTGTCCTGCACATAGCGATCACTGGCGAGCGCTTCCTGCACATTGAAGTGGTCGCCCCAGCAGGCCAGCTCGAGCCCGTCGTAGCCCATGCCGCGCGCCAGGGGTGCGAGTTCGGCCAGCGGCAGGTCGGCCCACTGTCCGGTAAAAAGTGTGACGGGTCTGGCCATGGCTGCCTCAGAAGGGAGAGTCGGGGAAGTAGTACTGCTTGGCGTTGTCCTTGGTCACCAGCACCGAGGGGATGATGGTGGAGGCCGGCAGCTTCTCGCCCTTGACGCGCGCGGCGGCGGTGAGCTTCATCGCGTCGGCGATCATGCTGGGCGAGTAGGTGACGTCGGCCGTGACCATCTTGTCGCCGTCCATCACCTTCTTGATGTAGTCCTTGGAGCCTGCGCCGCCCAGCACCATCTTGACGTCCGTACGCTTGGCCTGCTCGATGGCCTTTTGCACACCGACAGCCATGTCGTCGTCCGAGGCCCAGACGGCATCGATCTGCTTGAAGCGCGTCAGAAAATCCTGCATCACCTTGAAGGCATCGTCGCGGTTCCAGTTGCCGTGCTTGGCGTCCAGCACCTTGATGTCGGGATAGTTCTTCATCACAGCCATGAAGGCGTCGACGCGCTGGTTGTCGATCACGGTCGGGATGCCGCGCAGCACGACGACATTGCCCTTGCCGCCCAGGGCCTTGGCGAGGTATTCGCCCGACACCTTGCCGAAGCCGGGGTTGTCGCCCGCCACATAGGCATCCTGCGCGGTCGCATCGGTCAGGCCCCGGTCGACCACAGTGACGTACACGCCTTTGCCCTTGACCTGGGCCACCGGCTGCGTCAGCGGCGCCGACTCAAAGGGCAGGATCACCAGCGTATCAATCTTGTTGGCCGTCTGCAGGTCCTGCACCTGGTTGGCCTGCTCCGCGGCCGAGCCGGCCGTCTTCACAGTCACCTTGAGGCCGGGGTATTGCTTTTCCAGTTCGGTCTTGGTGCGGTTGGCCCAGTACACCACGCCGCCCGTCCAGCCGTGGGTGGCAGCGGGGATGGACACGCCGATGTGCGGCTTGTTCTGGGCCAGCGCTGCCGGTGCGGCGCCAAACAAGGCCAGGGCCGCGGCGGCCGCGGCGAGCAGTTGGGTGATCGGTTTCATGGTTTGTCTCCTTGGTTTTTACTGAAAAGACGGCAGTGCCGCCGGTGAACTCTTCACTTCTCCTTCATTTGCGCCCGCGCTGAAAGAACGCGACCGCGATGATCACAAAGCCCTGCACCGCCGCGTTCAGGTACACGCTGATGATGCTGGTGAGGTTCAGGATGTTGCTGATCACCGAGAGCAGCACCGCACCGATCACGGTACCGGTAATACTGCCGGCGCCGCCCTTGAGCGCCGTGCCGCCGACGATGACTGCCGCGATCGCCTCGAGCTCCCAGAGCAGGCCGGTGGCCGGCGAGGCCGAACCAAGGCGCGGCACATAAAGCACGGTGGCGATGCCCACGCAGATGCCCAGCAGCATGTAGGTGAGCACTTTCACGCGGTCCACTTCCACGGCCGCATAGCGGGCCACCTGCTCGTTGGAGCCGATGGCCTGCACATAACGGCCATAGGCGGTGCGGTTCAGGATCAACCCGCCCAGCAGCGCGACCACGATGAAGACCCACACAGGCACCGGCACGCCCAGCCAGCTGCCGTAGTACACCGGGCCGTACGCGCTGTTGAGCGAGCCGTCCAGCGTGATCGCACCGCCGTTGGAAAAATAGGTCAGGTAGGCGCGGAAGATACCCAGCGTCCCCAGGGTCACGATGAAGGGCTCGATCCGCCCTTTGGTAATCAACAATCCATGGGCCAGGCCGAAGATTGCGCCCATTGCGACGGCGCAGGCCATGCCGGCCAGGATGGCTGCCAGCGGCGCCCAGCCGGCGCCCGCGGCGGCGTTCATCAACAGGATCATGGTGCCCGCGATCAGCGCCGCCATCGAGCCCACGGACAGGTCAATGCCGCCGGAGATGATCACAAAACACATGCCCACGGCGATGATGCCGATGAACGCCGTTCGCGTGAGGACGTTCATGACGTTGTCCAGGCTGGCGAAGTTCTCGTTCAGCATGGCGCCGAGCACGCACACCAGGATCAGGCCGGCGAGCGGCCCGCCACCGCGCAGGCCGGCCCAACGGCGCGTGATCGCCGGCGACACCGGTTCGGCGGACAGGGTCTTAGTGGGTTCCAGTTGCATGGGCGATCAGCAGTTCTTCGGTGAGTTGGTCCTGCGGCAGCTCGGCCGCCAGCCGGCCTTGGCGCATGACGATGACGCGGTGGCACAGGCCGATGAGCTCGAGCAGTTCGGACGAAACGATGACGACGGCACGGCCTTCGTCGGCCAGGCGCCGGATCAGGAAATAGATGTCGCGCTTGGCCCCCACGTCCACGCCGCGCGTGGGTTCGTCGAGCACCACGACTTGCGGTTGCGGTTGCAGCACGCGGGCCAGCGCCAGCTTTTGCTGATTGCCGCCCGACAGCGCCGATGCCGGCACACCGTCCGCTGCGCGAATGCCAAAGGCCTCGCTCGCCTGCTTCAGCGCCGCACTCTCCGCTGCAGGAGCCAGCCAGGGCTGGGCATATTGCTCCAGCGCCATCAGCGTGAGGTTCTCCGCCAGGCCCATGCGCAAATGCAGGCCGCGGCCCTTACGGTCCTCGCTCAAATAGGTGAGCCCCAGGCGCGCGGCCGAGCGCGGGCTGCGCCGCGTCCACGGGCGGCCCGCGATCTCCACCGCCGGGCAGCTGGCCGGGCGCAGGCCCAGCAAGCCTTCAAAGAGTTCGGTGCGCCCGGCGCCTACCAGCCCGGCGAAACCCAGGATCTCGCCGGCCCGCACGTCAAAGCTGACGTCCTGCGCCCAGCCGGGAACCTGCAGGTCCCGAACCCTCAGCAGTACCTGAGCGCCGTCGGGCACCGGCTGCCGTGGCGGAAACAGGTCGCTCAACTCGCGCCCCACCATGAGGCTGGCCATCTGGTGGCGCGTCACGCTGCCGGTAAGCCGCTGCGCCACCAGACGGCCATCGCGCATGACCAGCACTTCGTCGGTGATGCGCTCGACCTCATCCAGCTTGTGCGAAATGTAGAGCACCGTGGCGCCCCGGTCGCGCAACTGCGCAATCAGGCCGAACAGCCTGTCTGTTTCCGAGGGCGTGAGCGTGGCGGTGGGCTCGTCCATCACCAGCACGCGGGCATTGCGGCTCAGCGCCTTGGCGATTTCCACCAGCTGCTTCTCGGCCACGATCAGGTCGCGCACGCGGCGGCCGGGGCTGCAAGTGAGCCCCACCGAGCGCATGGCGGCCTCGGCGCGGCGCGCCATTTCCCGCTCGTCCAGAAAGCCATGGCGCGTCAGCTCGTGCCCGAGGAAGATGTTCTGCGCGATGGTCAGATCGTCGGCGAGGTTGAACTCCTGGTGGATCATCACGATGCCTTCGGCCTCAGCGTCGCGCGGCCCCCGAAAGCTCACGGCCTGGCCGCCGATTTCCACGGAGCCCTCACTGGCCGCTTCGTAGCCGGCCAGTATCTTCATCAGCGTGGACTTGCCGGCGCCGTTCTCGCCGAGCACGCCGTACACGCGGCCGGGCTCGAAAGCGAAGCTCACCCCATGCAGCACCTGCACGGGGCCGAAGCGCTTTGTCACCTGCTGGAAGCCGACGGCCGGGTTCATGGTGGGCGCTCCTGCCAATGCCTTAAGCAACGGGATCGAAGATCGCGGCGTTCACGCGGTTTTCCAGCCACTCCTGCCGACCGCTCACAGGCCGGGGACGCAGATCCTGCACAAACGCGTATTCGGCCACTTCGCTGAGCTTCATGTCCCCACCCAGGATGCCGCGGCCCAGGTCACCCTCCCAGCGGGCGTAGCGCTCGGTGCGGAAACGGTCGAGCTCACCGGCCTCGATGAGCCGCGCGGCGCTCTTGAGCGCCAGTGCGAGCGCGTCGATGGCGCCGACGTGCCCATGCAGGATGTCGACCGGGTCCATGCTTTGGCGACGCACTTTGGCATCGAAGTTGAAGCCGCCGCTGCCGACGCCGCCCGCGCGCAGGATCTCGTACATCGCCAGCGTGAGGTCTTCCACGCTATTGGGGAACTGGTCGGTGTCCCAGCCGTTTTGCGGGTCGCCGCGGTTGGCGTCTATGCTGCCGAAGATGCCCAGCGCGGCGGCCGTGGCGATCTCATGCTGGAAGCTATGGCCCGCGAGCGTGGCGTGGTTGGCCTCGATGTTGAGCTTGATCTCGTGCTCCAGGCCGAAGTCCTTGAGAAAGCCGTAGACCGTGGCGCTGTCGTAGTCATACTGATGCTTGGTGGGCTCGAGCGGCTTGGGTTCGATCAGCAGCTGACCCTGGAAGCCGATCTTGTGCTTGTGCTCCACCACCATCTGCATGAAGCGGCCAAGCTGGCGCCGCTCACGGCGCAGGTCGGTGTTGAGCAGCGTGTCGTAGCCTTCGCGCCCGCCCCACATCACGTAGTTGGCGCCGCCCAGGCGGTGGGTGGCATTGAGCGCGCTGAAGACCTGCGTCGCGGCGTAGGCGAAGACCTCGGGATCAGGGTTGCTGGCGGCGCCGGCGGCATAGCGCGGGTGGCTGAACAGGTTGGCCGTGCCCCACAGCAGCGCGATGCCCGTCTCCTGCTGCTTCTGCGCCAGCACGTCCACCATGGCGGACAGGTTGCTGCGGTAATCCGCCAGGCTTGCGCCCTCGGGCGCCACGTCGGTGTCGTGAAAGGTGTAGAAGGGCACGCCCAGCCGCGAGATCAGGCCGAAGGCAGCATCCGCCTTTCTGCGCGCCAGCGTCAGCTCGTCACCGGGCACATGCCAGGGCCGCGCGAAAGTACCCTGGCCGAACACATCACTGCCGGGCCATACAAAGGTGTGCCAATAGCAGACGGCCAGCCGCAGGTGCTGCTCCATCGTCTTGCCCTGCACGCGCTCCTTGGCGTCGTAGTGGCGATAGGCCAATGGATTCGTGGACTGCGGGCCCTCATAACGGACCTGGGGAAGGGATTCGAAGGAGGTCATGTCTGCGTCGGAATAACCAAAATGGCGATGCTAGCCCCTGCACCGCCGCACAAGTTTGCGAATTTGGCGAGCGCGGCTTATGAAATTTCTTTCCGCATCGCAGCAATTGGCGCCGATGACGCACCATTGGCGCGGATGGTGCAATGCGCAGGCCGCGCGTCAGGACAAATTTCAGTTGCGCAGCACGCGCAGGCCCGCACCGGAGGTCGCAAGGTAGCATGAATACAGCGAAGTCGTCGCTGTAATGAACAACCTGTTACCGCGGGAGCCACCGAACTCGAGATTGGCCACCGGCTCCGGAATGATGACCTTGCCGAGCAACTCGCCCTGCGGCGTGAAGCAGTGAACGCCATCGCCGGCGCTGGTCCATACATTGCCCAGGACGTCCACGCGCAAGCCGTCAGGTATGCCGGCATCCACTGTTGCGAACACCTCGCCGCCTTGCAGCTTGCCCTCGCTGACCTGGAAGGAGCGAATGTGGCGTGGGCCTTCGGGGTCGTGCGAGGCGCCTGAATCCGCGATGTACAGCCGCCTTCCGTCCGGAGAGAGGGCCAGCCCATTCGGCTGGACGAAATCGGTCACGGCCGCATCCACGCGTCCGCTGGTGGGATCAACACGGAACACGTAGCGGCCGCCGTACTCGGGCTCGGCTGCATAACCTTCGTAATCAGAAAGAATGCCGTAGGTAGGGTCGGAGAACCATATCGCTCCATCGGGCCCGACCACCAGGTCGTTGGGCGAATTGAGCTTCTTTCCCTGGAACGACGATGCGAGCACGGTGCGGCGCCCGTCATGCTCGGTGCGGCTGACACTGCGCGTGCCATGCTCGCAGCTAAGCAGCCGCCCCGCACCGTCGCGTGTGTTGCCATTGGCAAAATGAGAAGGCTTGCGGAACTCCACCACACAGCCGGGCCCGACCCCGTCGGGCACCCACCGCAGGATGCGGTTGTTGGGGATGTCGCTGAACAGCAGGAAATCACCCGCAGGGAAATACACCGGCCCTTCAGCCCAGCGTGCACCGGTATAGAGCTTTTCGACAAAGGCGTTGGGAGGCACCACGTTGCGAAAGCGCGCGTCGTGCAGGCGGAACTCGCCGCGGATACCGTAGTGCTCACTCATGCCGACCTCTACTCATCTCCGTTCACCTCAGCTCATCTGACTTTGGCCGATCTTCCGTACAGCAGCAGCATGGCCAGGATCAGCGCTCCGTAAATAATCTGGCGACCCGCTTCGGGCATCTGCAGCACCGCCAGCATGCTTTGCAACAACACGATGAACACCACGCCGGCGACCGTGCCCAGGTAGCTGCCGCGCCCGCCCAGGATGTTGGTGCCGCCCAGCACCACGGCCGCGATGGCCGGCAGCAGATAGGGATCGCCCATGGCCTGGTAGGCATTGCCTGAATACCCGGCCAGCAACACACCTGAAAGCGCCGCCAGCATACCGCACGCGATGAAGCAGACTACCGTCATCTGCGCGGTGCGCACGCCGCTGAGGTAAGCAGCGCGTTCGCTGTTGCCCATCACGTAGACATAGCGGCCCGCCACCGTACGCGCCAGCAGCAGATGCACCAGCACCGAAACGGCCGCCCAGGCCAGCACCGCGTTGGGCACGCCCACGGTCCTGCCCACAGCCAGGTCGTGCATCAGGGGCGTGGCGGCGTGCTGGGGCGCATGGCCGCCCGTGTACAACACCATCAGCCCCTGCAACACGGCATTGGCGCCCAATGTGAAGATCATCGAGGGAATCCGCAGCAAGGCCACGCCCAGGCCGTTCACCAGCCCGACCAACGCGCCGCACAGCAGGCCGGCCGGAATGGCCCACGCGGGCCCATAGGTCGCGCCCGCGGCTGCAGCCATCATGGCGCCTGTAGTGATGGTCCACGGCACGGACAAATCGATGTGGCCCAGCAGGATCACGGTCATCAGCCCCGCGGCGGCAAGCCCAAGGAATGCCGCGATCTGCAGTTGCTGCAGCAAGTAGGTGGGCATCAGGAAGTTTCTGTTCACGGCACTGCCGGCCAGCAGCAACAACAGACAGCACAGCCCCACCACGGCGGGGGGACTCAGTAGCAGGCGCCGCACCGGGCCCTTGGCGACCCCAGCGGAAGGCTGCGCGGCGATCAGTTCACTGGCGCCCATCAGAACAGCTCCAGGCGGTTTCTGACACGCAGCACGCGCGCCGCGCCTATGCACACGGCGGCCAGCAAAATCAGCCCCTCAAACAATGGCTGCCAAAGCGCCGGTGCGTTAAAGACGAAAAGCAGGTCGCCGATGGTGCGCAACACGAAGGCGCCGATGATGGAGCCAACCATGCCGCCGGTGCCGCCATACAGCGACGTGCCGCCGATCACGACCGCCGCGATGGAGTTCAGGGTGTACAAGCCGGCCTGCGGGCCGCTGGCCTCGCCCGACAGTGCAATCAAGGACAGCAGCAAGCCGGCGACACCCGATAGCAGCCCGGCGATGGTGTAGGCCAGGAGCTTGGCGCGCTCCGATGGAACGCCGGAGAGGTAAGCCGCATGCTCCGACGATCCGACGGCGTAACATGCGCGGCCGATGACCGTACGCCTGAAAGGCATCCACCCAAGCACGACCAGCACGGCCAGCAGGACCAGAGTGGCGGGGACCACTCCGAACAGCCGCCCGGTCAATGCATCCGACAGGCCCTCGCTGACTTCACCGCCCGGCGCGGGCCGCAGCAGCAGGGCAAAACCGAAATACACCGCGCCGGTGGCAAGCGTGACGATGATGGGCTGCAGGCGCCCGAACACCACGATGGCGCCATTGACGGCGCCCGCCGCCGCGCCGCAGGCGAGCACCAGCACGATGCCCAATGCCACCTGCCAGGGCGCCCCGTTCACCAGCGTGGAGGCGAGGCAGCCTGTCATCACCATCACCATGCCGACGGAAAGATCAAGCCCCCGCGTGATGACAGGCAGGGTCTGCGCCATCGCCACGATGGCCAGCAGCACCGCCTTGTTGGAAGCGGTGGTCACAATGGCCACCGAGATCGAGCGCGGGTGTTCTGCCAGGAACAGCGCGAACATCAGGGCGAACACCGCCAGCGCCGCGAGCGGCCCGCCATTGCGCCGCAATGCCATGCCCCATTCGCTGCGCCGGCTCATGCGGTGGCGGCCTCCCGGCCGCCGGGTGAGACATTGAGCGAAACATTGGGCACACTCATGGGGACGTTGAGCGAGGACGCCACGATGGCATGTTCGCTGATCTCGTCGCCGGCCAGCGTGCGCGCGATACGGCCTTCGTACATGATGAGCACGCGGTCGGCCAGGCCGATGAGTTCTTCATAGTCGGTGGAATACAGCAGCACGGCCACGCCCTCGGCGGCGAGCCGGCGCAGCAGCGTGTAGAGCTCCTGCTTGGTGGCCACGTCGATGCCGCGGGTCGGGTCGTTGAGCAGCAGCACGCGTGGCTTGGTCATGAGCCATTTCGCAATCACCACCTTCTGCTGGTTACCGCCCGACAAGGTCTGCACCGGGTCTTGCGCCGAACCGATCTTGATACGCAGTTGCTCCACCATGCGCGCCACGGCGGAGTGTTCCGCCGACGCACTAAGAACGCCCATGCGCCCGAGCGCAGGCAGGTTGGCCAGGCTCATGTTCTCGCGGATGCTCATGGGCAGGATCAGCCCCTCGGTCTTGCGGTCCTCAGGGATCAACGCGATGCCCAGCTCCGGCTGTTTGCACACGTGCGGCGCCAGGTCGCGCCGCGCCTGTCCGAACACCTCTACCTTGCCCTGCACGCCCTTGAGCACGCCGAACAGCGCCAGCAACAGTTCGCGTTGGCCCTGCCCATCCAGGCCGCCCAGCCCGACAATCTCACCCGTCTTGATCTCCAGCGAGATGTCGTGCAGCTCGGGACGCCAGCTCAGGCCCTGCACACTGATGGCGGGCTGGGCCCAGGGCGCGGGGCCGGTCTTCGGCGGATAGGACTTGGCGACGTCGCGGCCAATCATCAGCTGGACCACCTCCGCGTCGGAGCGGGCGCCGCTGGCGAAGGTGTCCACGCGCCGGCCGCTGCGAAACACCGAACAGGTATCGGCCAGCGCCTTCACTTCATGCATGCGATGCGAGATGAACAGGCAGCCCACGCCACGCGCCCGCAATTCGAACAGCAGCTTGTAGAGCCGCTCCACGTCCTCGCTGCTCAAGGCTGAAGTCGCCTCATCCAGGATCAGCAGGCGCGGTTGCAAACTCAAGGCCTTGGCGATTTCGATGAGCTGGCGGCGCGAGAGCGGCAGGTCGCCCACGCGTTCCTTGGGATGGATGTCGCCGCATCCCAGCATGTCCAGCAGCGCGAGTGCTTGCGCCTGCTGCGCCTTCGCGTCGATCAGTCCGCGCCGGCGCGGCGGCCGCGACAGGAAGATGTTCTCGGCCACCGAGAGGTCCGGCACCAGGGACAACTCCTGGAACACGCAGGCGATCCCCTGGTCGCGCGCCGCGTTTGGCGAAGCCAGGCGCAGCTCGACCCCCTCCATGAGAATGCGGCCGGCATCGGGCTGCACCACCCCGGCGATGGTCTTGATGAGCGTGGACTTGCCCGCGCCGTTTTCTCCGAGAACGGCGTGGATTTCACCGGCATGGCAGGTGAGGTCCGCACCGTCCAGCGCGCGCACGCCCGCGTAGCGCTTGGAGATTCCCTGGAGTTGCAGCAAGGCCTCGGGCACGGCACTGTCCTTCAGGTGTTGCCTTCGCTCTGCTTCATGATGTCCGGCGCCGTGATGTTGATATTGCACGGCGGGAACTCATTGGCCACATAGAAGGTGTCCGGCAGCTCGGGATAGAAGTTCTTGCCCGGCGCCATCTGCTGGAACTCCACGTAGGGGATGGGCACCGAGATGTACTGGGGCAGTTTCTGTCCCTGCAGCGCGGCGATGGCTGCCTTCAGCGCCACGGCCACCAGGCCGGGCGACTGCGCGGCCGAAGCGCCCTTGAGCCCGTCTTTGTGGTGCGCGTAGACCATCTTGCGAAAACCGTTTTCCCCCTCGGCGCCAATCGGCACAAAGGGGTGCTTGGCTTCGATGAGCGCGCGGACTGTGCCGTTGGAGCCGGCCTGGGTGTAGATGCCGTTGAACCGGCCGTGCACGGCGATGGCGTCCGCCGCGACTTTCTGGGAGGTGCCGTCGTCCCAGTTGCCGACCACCTCGACGATCTGCACACCCTTGTGCTTTTCCATGATCTCGCGGAAACCCAGGTGCCGGTCCCGGTCGACCGAGTTGCCCGGCAGCCCTCGGATCTCGAGCACCTTGCCGCTGGTGACACCGTTTTTCTCGAGCCAGCGCCCCATGAGGCGGCCCATTTCGAACTGGTCTTCGTTGACCTGGATGACCTCGTCGGTGTCCAGCACGTTGTCAAACGGGATCAGGACCACGCCCGCATCCTTGGCGCGCTTGATCACCGGCTTGAAGGACGTGGGCGACACCGCGATGGTGAGGATGGCGTCAAAGCCCGCATTGATGAAGTTGTCGACGGCGCCCAGCTGCGCGGCGACGTCGGTGCCCGTGGAGACCACCTTCAGCTCCTTGATGTGGGGCTGCATCTCCGGAGTCGCCGCGTAGGCCTTGAGCGACTTGATCATCTGGATGCGCCAGCTGTTTCCCGCGTAGCCGTTGGCCAGGGCGATGCGGTAAGGCCCTTTCTTCGCGGGGTACTGGATGGTCTTGGTGCTGGCGGAAAAAGGCTTGAAGCAGGCGGCCTCATAAGTCTGCGCCGCCGCAGGCCCCCCGATGCTGGCCAGGGCTGCGCCCGCGCCGGCGGCAAGAATGTCACGTCTCGTATGCATGGTTGTCTCCTGATCTTTTATTCGCCGGCCTGGCGGCATGGGCGCGATCGCTAAATCGCGCGGCTGGGTCGTAGTGAGCGGCGACTCCCAGGCCAATCGCTGTTGTCACCCTACGAATGGCAAAACGTTTCGCCAATACCTCAATACCTGTCAGTACTTGCGATTGGGGAATTCCTTGGCCGCGACTTCGGCGGGGAACACGCCCTCTATCGTCTTGACCCAGCGCGGCAGGGGCTGGCCGGCGGCCGCCTTGGCCGCGGCTTCCATCAGCTGCGGGCCCAGCAGGGGGTTGCACTCCACGCTCACGTTCATCTTGCCGGCCATCATGGCTTCGAAAGCACCCTTCACCGCGTCGACGCCGATGATGAGGATGTCCTTGCCGGGTTTGAAGCCCGCCTCTTCGATCGCCTGGATCGCGCCTATGGCCATGTCGTCGTTGTGCGCGTAGAGCACGTTGATCTTCTTGCCTTCGGCCTTCAGGAAAGCTTCCATCACCTCTTTGCCTTTAGCACGCGTGAAGTCACCGGTCTGGGAGCGGATGACCTTGTAGCGAGGGTTCCCCTTGAGGACTTCGTCGAAGCCCTTCTTGCGGTCGATGGCGGGGTCGGAGCCCACAGTGCCCTGAAGCTCGACGATGTTGACGTCGCCGGTGGTGCTCTTCGTGTGGTCGAGCAGCCACTGCGCGGCGCGCCGCCCCTCCTCCACGAAATCGGAGCCTATGAAGGTGGTCCAGGTGGAGGGGTCCTTCACCACCACGTTGCGGCTTTCCAGGATCACAGGAATCTTCGCGGCCTTGGCCTCCTTGAGCACCGTGTCCCAGCCGGTCGTGACGAGCGGCGCAAGAATGATGACGTCTACTTTCTGGGTGATGAAGGAGCGGATCGCCTTGATCTGGTTCTCCTGCTTCTGCTGCGCGTCGGAGAACTTCAGTTCATAGCCGGCCGCCTTGGCCGCGGCTTTGACCGAATCGGTATTGGCAGTTCGCCATTCGCTCTCGGCGCCCGTCTGGGCAAAGCCGATCACCAGCTTCTTGCCGGCGGCCTGGGCATGGGCAAACGGGCTCCATGCCAGCGCAAGGCTGGCGCCGGCCAAGGCGGCTGTGAAGATACGTCGCTGAAGAGTTCTCATTTTTTGTCTCCTGTAGTTGATGTCGTTGAAGCGCCGGCACTCGATGCTTTCTGCTTTCCCTGCTTCCTTCTGCTTCTTCCGCTCCCCCGGTGCCGCGGCGGGTGGAGCCCCTTCCTACCCGGGATACCAGACAACACGCGGCTCATCGGCGGGACGCAGGTAGGCCCACGCGGCCTCCACAAGCCGTGCCATGTCGTAGCGGGGCCGCCAGCCGAGAAGAAATTTCGCCTTGCTGTTGTCCAGCCAGGTCGAGTGATAGGGGGTGCGCACAGAAACCAGCGGCGCTCCGCGCGTGCGTGCGAGATACTCGCCCAACTCGCCGTAATCGATCGGCTCATCCATACAGACGTTCATGCGCTGATGCCTGGCCTGCGGCGCATCGAGCGCCAGCAGGAGCGCCTCCACCAGGTCGTCCACGTGCACGAAGTTGCGCTTCACCGGCCTGTCTTGCGAGTCCAACATGACAGGTACGGCCCCGGCGGCTGCGTAGTCGCGCGCCTTGGCCTCCTCGACCAGTTCATGCCAGCGCGGGCCGCCGAAGACGTCCTCACCGAAAGACAGGGAATAACGGAAATCGTCCTTTTCCATAATCCAGGGCGCACGCAGGCAGCAGCCGTTAAGACCGTACTGGATCTGGTACTGCTCCAGCATCACTTCCTCCAGCACCTTGGACAGGGCGTAGCACCCCGGGTAGGCGCTGTGCGGCTGGCTCTCGACAACGGGAACGCGATGCGGATAGAAAAAATGGCCCACGGAGGCATCCCCGCCTACGAGCAGGAACTGGCGGAAGGTCTTGCTGATGCGGCACTCCTCGAGCAGCCAGAACATGCCCTTGACCGCCACGTCCATCACGTCTTCCGGCGTCTCCTTGCTGGTTGCCAGATGGAGCACGTGCGTGGCGCCTTCCAGCGCATGGTGGACGTCGGCGCGATGCTGGATGGAGCCGTGCACCGATTCAATCCGGGGATGCGCGGGCAGGCTCCGGTTGTGGCACAGCGCGCGAAGGTCAAACCTGTCGTAGCGCGCATCGCCCAGCAGCCGGGCGATGAATGCCCGCCCGACCTTGCCGGTCGCGCCCGTCACCAGGATGAGATCGCGCGCCGCCGATGAACTCATGTCCAGCCACCGTCGACGACCAGGTCTTGCGCGGTCATCATGCTGCTGTCGTCCGACGCGAGAAAGAGCACGGCGCGTGCGAGGTCCGCGGGCGCCAGTTCGCCGGGCAGGCACTGCGCTTTCGCCAGTTCGGCCTTGGCCTGTGGCGTCACCCATAGCCTGATCTGCTTTTCGGTCATGACCCATCCGGGAACCACCGTGTTGACGCGGATGCGGTGCGGGCCGAAGTCGCGCGCCAGGCTTCTGGTGAGCCCCTGGGTCGCGGACTTGCAGGTGGTGTACACCGGCATCCCGCCCACCTTGACCATCCAGCTCACCGAGCCGAAATTGATGATGGAACCTCCGCCCAGTGTCTTCATGTCTTTGAAAACCTCCTGCGCGGCAAAAAAGTAATGCTTCAGATTTACTGCCACGCCGGCATCCCATGACTCCGGCGTGGTCTCTTCAATCAGATGGCGCTCGTCGTTCGCCGCGTTGTTCACCAGCACCTGGATCGGCCCGATGCGCTGGCGGATCGCGCCGATGGCGCTGCGCAGGCGGGGGATGTCGGTGACATCGCACTCTTCGAATTGGATACCGCGCAGTCCCGCATTCGCTAGCCTGGCTTGCAAGGCCAAGGCGCCCTCGCTGTCCTTGTCCACGAAGCCCACCTTCGCGCCTTGCGAGGCGAAATGCTCCACGAGAGCCGCGCCTATCCCCGTGGCGCCGCCAGAGATAAGTACGCTTTTGCCTTCAAGACTCGGGTAGCGGGTTTGCTCAGTCATCGAGTTCCTCGTTGATTGCCCTGTAAGCCGTTTGCATTCGCGCAGTTGGGGAGCGGGCAAGCACACCTTCGTGTGCCGGCATTCGCACCACAATCACCAGAGTGGCGATGCTAGCGGGCGAGTTGCCGTGGCAACTTGCGAAATTGGCGAGCGCGGCTTACGAAATTTCTTTCCGCATCGCAGCAATCGTCGCGTTGTGCCAAGATCGGCCTTCCATGAGCAAAAGCCCGACCATGCGCCGACCCGACCGGCCCAGCGGCCCCGCAGTCCTGCGTGTGGCCTTGCTGTTCCATGCGAGCAAGGTCTATGACCGCGAGATCCTTATCGGCATCGGCGACTACGTGAAGCAGACGCGCGTAGCCTGGGACCTGTTCCTGGAGGAAGACTTCCGCTTCCGCCTGGACGGCATCCACGAGTGGGAGGGTGACGGCATCATCGCGGACTACGATGACCCCGCCGTCGCACAGGCGCTCACGGGCGCACATGTTCCGGTCATCGCCATAGGCGGCTCCTACGAAAATCCCGCCAGCTATCCGGGGCAGGTCCCTTACGTGGCCACCGACAACCAGTTGCTGGTCGCACGCGCGCTCGAGCACCTCGTCGAAGCCGGCATGACGCGCTTCGCGTGCTACAGCCTTCCGGAATCCCCGCTCAACCGCTGGGCGCAGGAACGCGAGAGGGCGTTCTCGGCATGGTTGCTGCGCAACGGCGCTTCAGGTGAGATCCACCGCGGCCTGGCCACCAGCGCCCCCACCTGGGGCAGCGCCACCAAAAAGCTGATTGCCTGGCTGCACAGTCTGCCCAAGCCCATCGGCATCCTCGCCGTCACCGACGCGCGTGCACGCCAGCTGCTGCAGGCCTGCATCGTCGCCAATATCGCCGTGCCCGACGAAGTAGCCATCATCGGCATCGACAACGACACCCTGGGGCAACACCTCACCCGCATCGAGCTCAGTTCCGTCAGCCAGGGCACGGCCGAGATGGGCCGCCGGGCGGCGCAGCTGCTGCATCAGGCGCTGAGCGGATCGCCGGTGCGCGGCGCCCGCGTCGTCGTACCGCCAGCCGAGGTGCACAGCCGCGCGTCGACCGCGCGCGATGTCCAGCACAGCCCGGCGGTGATGCGCGCGCTCTATTACATACGCCAGTACGCCTGCCAGGGCATCAAGACCGAGCAGGTGGCCGAGATGATGGGCATGTCGCGCTCCTCACTGGAGATGTACTTCCGCCGCGACCTCAAGCGCTCCGTGCATGACCAGATACTGCATCACAAGCTGGAGCATTGCTTCGGACTGCTGGCCCACACCGACACCGGCATCGCGGAGGTCGCCCAGGCGTCGGGGTTCCGTTCAGTGCAGTACCTCAATGCCGTGTTCCGACGCGAGGTGGGGTCGACGCCGGCGGCGTGGCGTGAAGCGAAACGAGGATGTGAGGCTCGTTGATGCCTCCCGTGGCAACTCGAAACGAGACGGAGGTTAACGACCACGCCAATACGCCCGTGGGGTTTGCGAAAAAATGACGCGTCGGAATTCAACGAGAGTGCTTGAGCCTGCCTTTTCAGGCCAAGTCCTTGATTTCAGAACCCTATCAGGCTATCTCGAAATCGCATTAAAACGCCCGTAAAGATTACGGGGAACGAATCAACGCACAATTGATAAGTGCAACCCCACGAGCCTTCCGTGTAGATAGGGTCCTGCAGGCCCAAAGGTTTATTCCACAAACATCAATGCGCACTCTATTTAAAGTATTTCTTTTTTAGATTGCGCAGATTTCTATAAACGATGGGTGGAAGCAGCTCCTTAAGGGGCGGTATGGTATTAAGAGCGGACTTAAGAGCCTGGCTTCCCTTTTGACTCGACAGTACTTGTTTGGCTTCATCTTCTGAGCGAACTCGAAACTGCGTGGTCACATTCGGAATCTCGTCATAAATTGCTTTTGACGCAGTGTAGTAATAAAGCGCCAAAGACTTTCTGGTTATTGTGTCCGGAGTCGTCAAGGGGTCAGGATGTCCGTGATAAGAGTCGGCATCCGTGTTGAAAATTACGCATCTATTGAACACAGGTGCGATCCCTTTTACTTTTTCGGACATCTCCCTGTCCCAAATTTCCAACTCCCCACCGTACGACTGATCCCAATTTTTATTCAAATAGACCAACACGTTCAATCTTCTATTCAAATGCAATTGGTTTTGAATTCTGAAATCGGCATGAATACCCAGTTTGCCGTCCCTTGCAATCTCATGAAAACCGCCGCCAGAGAAATAGGGATCGGGAATCAAACCGTCCAACGCAGTGAGTCCTTCTAAAAACTGCAGGAAAGGCGCGGAATTGAAGAATAGAAAGTAATTCAATGCCGTCTGATTGCAGGCGTACGGCAGGACTTGTCTTTTGTTGTGCTCAAAGTATCCGCCAACAAAACTTACTTCGTCATCGCGTTTTTCAACGGGGAAATTGGCCAGAATATCTTCAGCCATCGCCTCCGGTAAAAAGTTATCCAACACAATATGTGGATACGGTTCGGCGAAGCAATATTCGCCAGCGAGCTCCTCACCTAAGGCACGCGCTAATTTCGCGTCCAGAAATATCCCTTTCGTCAGCTCCACTGGCAAACTAAATTGCATATCGCCACCCCACTATTTTGGAAATTTTGCGCGGACTGATTGCCCGCTTCTTTGAATCTACCATTAATGAAAATTTCCGATGCCGGGGAGCGCGAGGTAAAGAGGGAGTCTCGCTGCCACTGCCGAACGATGACGCCGGAATCTCGGCTGGACGTGAAAACGCCCCAGGACCCGAAAAGGGCGCTGGGGCGCATGGAATATGGTGGCCTGGGGCGGAATCGAACCACCGACACAAGGATTTTCAATCCTCTGCTCTACCGACTGAGCTACCGGGCCTGAGCCTTAGATTATATATCACCCGAAAGGGCTGTCCGGATGGCCGGGGTCAAAAGCTCAAATACCGCGTTTTCCGCGCGTGAGGTCGACGCCCAGCTGCTTCAGTTTTCGGTACAGGTGAGTGCGCTCCAGGCCCGTTTTTTCCGCGACGCGGGTCATGGAGCCGCCTTCCTTGGCGAGATGGAATTCGAAGTACGCTTTCTCGAATTCGTCGCGCGCGTCACGCAGCGGCTTTTCAAGCAAAAAGCTCTGCGTTGCCTGAGGGCCCAAGTCGACGGGGGCGGGCAATGTGCCGCCGGTCATGACGGCTTCGACCGTGAGGTCGGCGGGGGGCATCGAAGAATTGCTGCTCGGGGCGGCGGGTTTGCGTGGGGCCGTCTTGCTGAGGCCCTGCTCGACGGCCTTGAGCAGCTTCTGCAGCGTGATGGGTTTTTCAAGAAAGGCCATCGCGCCAATCTTGGTGGCCTCGACCGCAGTGTCTATGGTGGCATGGCCGCTCATCATGATGACGGGCATGCTGAGCAGTCCACTGGAGGACCACTCCTTGAGCAGTGTCACGCCGTCGGTGTCGGGCATCCAGATATCCAGCAGCACCAGGTCGGGCCTGGAGCGCCCGCGTGCGGCGCGGGCCTGTGCCGCGTTTTCGGCGAGCTCGACCTGATGCCCTTCGTCATTGAGAATTTCTGAGAGAAGGTCGCGTATGCCCAGCTCGTCGTCGACCACCAGAATATTTGCCATGATTGAATTGCTGCCTGCCTGTTGTTGCGATGCCGTGTGGATCTCGAAGTGTTACTGAATGTGTTGTTAAGCCACAACTGCAAATGATAACGACACTTGCGCGCCTTGCACCGCGCCGTCCACAACGCGGTTCGAAATATCGATGCGTGCGCCGTGCTCGTCGGCGATTTTTTTGACCACCGCAAGCCCCAGCCCCGTGCCTTTGACCTTGGTGGTGACGTAGGGCTCGAAGGCGCGTTTGAGGATGTGCTCGGGAAAGCCTGTGCCGTTGTCGCGCACGCTCAGGCGCACGCGTTTTGATGCGTCGGAGTATTCCGTCTTGAGGGTGACGCGCGCACCCTCTTTGCCTTCCTGCGCGTCCTGCGCATTTTGCAGCAGGTTGTGGATGACCTGGCGCAGCTGCTGGCCATCACCCTGGATCAGCGGGGCTTTGGGGTCGAGCTCGGTGACGACGGGCACGGCTGCGGCGGCATCGCTGCGCCGGCCGCCGTGGCCGTCGCTGTGGCTGTCGTGCAGGTAGAGCTGCATTACTTCGGTAACCAAGGCGTTGAGGTCCACGGGCTTGAGCTCGGCGGCAGGCAGGCGCGCGTAATCGCGGAACTCGTTGACCAGCCGCTTCATCGCGTCGACCTGGTCCACGATGGTCTTGACGGATTTGGTGAGGAGTTGCTGCTCCGCCTCGCCCACCTTGCCGGAGAGTTTCATTTCCAGACGCTCGGCCGACAGCTGGATAGGCGTGAGCGGATTCTTGATTTCATGCGCCAGCCTGCGCGCCACCTCGCCCCAGGCCTGGGCGCGCTGGGCCGAGACCATCTCGGAAATGTCGTCGAACACCAGAAGAAACTCCTCCGTTCCCGGCATCTCGGCGCCGCGCGCGATCAAGGTGATGGCGTTGTCGGGCGATCCGGGCATGGCCGCGTTGAGTTCAAACGACTGCTGCCAATGCTCCAGCCCGTGCGGCGCGTTGTCGCTGAGGTAGTCGGCGAACTGGGCCAGCACATCCTTGGCGAACGCGCCCAGCCCCGGCACCTCACCGAGGGCCTGGCCATGGTAGGCCGCCAACGGCGCCCGCAGGATGCGTGTAGCGCCGGGGTTGCTGGACTGGATGCGGCCGCGCACGTCCAGCACAATGACACCCGCCGTGAGATTGTCCAGAATAGTCTGCAGGTTGGCGCGAGCGGCATCGACCTGGCTCATGCTGTGCTGCACCGCTGTGCGGGCATCGGACAGTTGCTGCGTCATGTCGGCAAAGGAACGCGTGAGGCCGCCGAGTTCGTCCTTGCCTTGCAGTGCGGCCTTGGGCGTGAGGTCGCCTTGGGCCACCTGTCGCACACCTTCGGCCAGCACCAGCAGCGGCTTGGCCAGCTGGTTGCCCAGCACCACCGCCAACAGCACCGCACCGAAGACAGCGAGGAACAGGCTGAGCGTGAGCGTGCCGATGTACATCTTGCGCAGGCCGCCGCGCGCCAGCGCTCGCTCCTGGTATTCGCGATTGGCTTCTTGCACGGCGACGGCGTTGGCCACCAGGCCTTCAGGGAGCAACTGGGTCACCTGCAAAAACCGGGCATCGCCCAGCACGTTCACATTGGGGCTGTTGACCACCGCGATGGCCTTGACGCGCGGCGCGTTGCCGGCGTTGAGCGAGGGGCCGCTGGGGCCCGCTGTCAGTTCGCCGTTGCCGGCGGACACTACCTCGTCCAGGCCCTCGATCTGCGTGACGACTCGCTGCGTACGCGCGCTGCGCAGCTGTTGTACCGAAGGGCGCTCCGGTTTGAGCAGGAAACGCGATTCACCGGCGCTGGCGATCACCTGGCCCGAGGGGCTCCAGAGCACCACGTCGCTGGCCTGTAGCTGGTCGCGCAGGCGCTCGAGGGCCAGGCCGGCCATGGCGTCGGGTGTTTCGGCGATCTGCGTGGCGGCCTGCCGCGTCTTGTTGCCGAGATCGGCCGCCAGCGTGTCCAGCGTGGCGCGGCCCAGGTTCAGGCCCGCAGCCAGCGCGCCCTCGACTTCAACGTCGAACCAGCTTTCGATGGAGCGCGAGACGAACTGATAGGACACCACGTAAATCATCAGGCCCGGCATCAGGCCGACCAGCGCGAAGATGGCCGCGAGCTTGACCAGCAGGCGGCTGCCGAAGCGGCCGCGGCGCAGCCGCAGCATCAGGCGAACGACGATCCAGCCGATCACCAGCAGCAGCAAGCCGGCAACGGCGATGTTGAGCACCAGCAGGAGCGCGTAATTGCGTTCGTAGAGCTCGCGGTTACCGGTGGCCTGCGTCAGCAAAAACATCAGCACCAGGCCCAGCGCCACGACAGCGCCTATGCCGACGCCGACCGTCCAGCGAAATGCCTTGCTGCTCTTGAGCGAGCCGCCGCTGACCTCCAGGTTCACTTGGTGGCCTCGGTGCCAGGGGCGGCCTGAGACGCGGCGGGCTCCAGCCGCAGCCGCTCCTTGACCTGCGCGGAGATATTCCAGTCGCGCTGGCCGGCCACGCCGATCTGGAACGGCCGGGGCAGCTGCGACAAGTCCAGCCTGAAGCTGAAATCAAGCTTGTACGAGGCGTCCAGATCCACGTCCCCGGCATCGGCGATCTTCCAGCGGGCCACGCGCTGGATGGCCGACAGGGCCTCGGGCAGGGTTTCGTAATTCTGGTTCAGGGTGGCGCGCAGGCCGGAAGAGCTGGCGATCAGTCCCGAAGCAATATTGACGCGCCAGCGGCGGGTCAGCGGCTGGTAGGCCAGGCGTATGGTGCGGGCGGTGCTGGCCACACGCGGATCGGTCCAGTACCAGCGGTCGCGGTAGATGTCGGCCTCGGCGACAAAAAACATCGGGATGCCCTTGAGCAGGGCGTCTTCCACCACGGGCGGAAGGTCAAAGCGGACCAGGGCGGACAAGTGCACTCCGTCTTCGCCACGCTCGACGCGAAGTTGCGTGATTTCTGTGGCCGACGCCGGGACGGGCACCCAGGCCAGCAAAACGCTGAGGCAGGCGCCCAGCAGCCAGCGCACAGCCGCGCCCCCGAAGCGCCGGACGCCGTCAGCGGCAGCTTTTTTCAAGGAGGGCGTAATAAAAACCGTCGTGCTCACGCATCAAATTGTCCGGGAAGACCGTCGCTTCCACGCCACTTTGCGGGAGTAAATGCCCGGGCGAGGGCAGTAATAAGGCGTCGGTGTGGTGCGTAAGAAACGTTTGTACCTGGTTATCCCCTTCCGCCCGAAAAACCGAGCAGGTGCAGTACAGCAGGCGCCCGCCGGGTTTGAGCAGGGGCCAGAGCGCCTGAAGCAGCTTCGCCTGGATGGCGGCCAGCTGGGGGATGTCGGAGGGACGGCGTAACCAGCGCACGTCGGGATGGCGCCGCACGATGCCGGAGGCGGTGCAGGGGGCGTCCAGCAGGATGCCGTCATACGGCCGGCCGTCCCACCAGTCGTCCGGTTGGCCGGCGTCGCCCACGCGGATTTCGGCCTGCAGGCCCAGGCGCAGCAGGTTTTGCGCAATGCGTTCACAACGGCGGGCATCGATTTCCAGCGCAATCACGTCGCAATCGGCCAGTTCCAGCAGGTGGGCAGTTTTGCCGCCCGGGGCGGCACAGGCGTCGAGGATATGGAGACGGGCATCGGGCTCACCGGGTTTTGCCAGGTCTTGCAGCAGCAAAGGCGCGGCGAGTTGCGCGGCGGCGTCTTGCACCGAAAAATGCCCTTCGGCGAAACCGGGCAGGCTGGTGACCGGGCGGGCCGCAGCCAGGATCACACCGTGAAGGCCCACCGGCGAGGCGTCTATCCCGGCCGCCGCCAATGCCTGCAGGTAGCCGGCCTGTGTTGTTTTGCGGGTGTTCACACGCAGGATCAACGGCGCGCGGCTGTTGTTGGCCTGCAGGAGGGCTTGCCACTGCCCGGGATGGTCCTTGCGCAGCCGGTCTATCCACCACTGCGGATGGTTCCACACCGCCTGGGGGCTCTTTTCGGTGCGCGCCACGAGTTCGTCGCGCTCGCGCAGAAAGCGGCGCAGGCAGCCATTGATGAAGCTGGCTTGGTGCTGGGTGGCATCGCTCCGCTTTGCGGCTTCAACGGCCTGGTCAACCAGGGTGTGCGCTGTATAGGGGGCGTCGTGTTCAGTCCAGACCAACGCCAGAGCCACGCACAGCAACGCATCGGCTTCGGGCGGCGGCGGACGGCGGGCCAGTTGCTGGCGCAAGGCTTCGGCCCTGCCCAGCCAACGCAGCGTGTGAAAACCCAGCGACTGCACGCCGGGCCGCAACTGGGCATCAATGCCTTCGAGCGCGGCTGTCATGGATTGGCCGTCGCGCACGGCCATCAGCAGGGAAGCGGCGCCCTGGAGTTGGCGCCACAGGGGAACTTGGGTCGGGTTGTCTTGCATGGGCTTTGAATACCGCCCGGAACAGGCGATCACCCCTTATTAGACCAGTCGCAAGACCCGCTCACCGGTCATGCCAAATTGCAAGCAGGGGCCGCGGGACCGGCTTTGCCGGACCGCAGGCGCAGCGGCCCCCTCGGGGGGCAGGGAGCTACACGCAGTGAGCGATCGTGGGGGTCAGCATCAACCCAGGCTATCTGCCCAGATATTGCTGGCCCAGCTCAAGGCGTAGACGCCCTCTAGCTCCGAAGGTCCAGTGCTGACGCCGCCGGAGCCAGCGACAGCCTTGAAGGTTTTTTCGGCCGCCACGTATTCATGCACGCTGGCCACATGGATCACGTTCTTGTTGTCGACAAAGCTGTAGCAGGTGTTGGTCAGCATGGGCGCGGGGTTGACGTCCCAGCCCGAGAGTTCCGCCACGATGGCGGCTGCCGCCACCTTGCCGTGATTGTTGGCCATGTGGCCGCTCTTGGGCATGGCGGGCGCCACCTGGATGGAGTCGCCGAGCACATGCACGTCCTTGGCGGCGGTGGACTCGAACGTCAGGTAGTTGACGCCGCACCAGCGATTGTTGGCCTGGTTGTTAAGGCCGGCCTGCACGGCGATGGTGCCGGCGCGCATGGCAGGCAGCACATTGAGCACGTTGGCCTTGACGTCGTCCTGCACGTCGAACCTGATGATGCCGGCCTTGGCATCCACCGCGGTGGCCTTGTGCTGGCCGCGGTATTCAATGATGCCCTTGTACTGCTCAGCCCACACTTTCTTGAACAGCGGCCCCTTGGAGGTGACGTCGGGATTCGCGTCGAGGATCAATACCTTGCTGCGCGGCTTGGCAGCCTTGAAGTAGCCGGCGATGACCGAGGCCCTTTCATAGGGCCCGGGCGGGCAGCGGTAAGGCGCTTCGGGAATCGTGATGGCGTAGACGCCGCCGTCGGGCATGGCCTCAAGCTGGCGGCGCAGCGCCACGGTTTCGGCGCCCGCCTTCCAGGCCTGCAGCACCTGGCCGGAGGCATTGGCGTCTTTGAGGCCCTCTATGCTGCCGAACATCAGCTCCACGCCGGGCGAGACCACCAGCTTGTCGTAGGCAATGGTGGCGCCGCGGGCCAGCGTGACGGTTTTCTTCGCGGTGTCGATGGCGCTCGCGTAGTCCTTCACCACGGTGATGCCGTGGGCGCGCGTGAGGCTTGCGTAAGAACTGGTGATGTCGGCCATTTGCTTGCCCCCGCTGAGCACGAGGTTGGAGATGGGGCAGGAAATGAAGGCGTCCTCGGGTTCGATCAACACCACATCGATCTGATGGCCCGACAGCAGGCGCACATACTTGGCGGCGGTGGCGCCGCCGTAGCCGCCGCCTATCACCACCACCTTGGCCTTGGACGGAACCGCAGTGCTGGCACAGCCGGCCAGCCCCAACAAGCCCAGGGCGGCGGTGGATTGCAGGAAAGAGCGGCGTTTGAAAGTCGCCAGGGAGGACCGCGAAGATTGAAGAAAGGTGCTCATGGTGTTCTCTCGTTCTTACTTCTTTTGTGCAGCGAAGTAGCCGGCCAGCGACTCGATCTGCGCATCGTTAAAACCCTTGCTGATCTGGTGCATCACGGTGGCCGGCCGTACGCCGGTCTTGAAGGCATTCATCTGCGCAACGATGTAGCCCTTGTCGAGGCCGGCCAGCGATGTGACCTGCGAACCTTGCACCGCTTTGCCGTCGGTTCCGTGGCAGTTGGCGCAACTGGCGGCCAGGCTCCTGGTGTAGAGCGCTTCCTTGGTTTGGGCCTGGGCCAGCGGGCTGAGCGCCAGGCAAAGCAAGGCCATCGTGATCCTGGCAAGTCGTGGGATTCTCATGAGGTCTCTCTCCTGCGGGGTCAACCGCGGTTGCATCTTGAGCTGACAATTTAACGCGGTGCCCCTGGCACCCTATTGGGAGTATCCAGTAATTCGGCGCGCCGTGCCACGCAGCATTCAAACCATTGGTGATGAGCTTGATACCAGCTCATCGATGGCCCAACCCTGTCCGCCTACGCTCAGAAAATCGCATCGGGCCGTGTGACCAGTTCGTCCTGCACAGACAGCGCCGCCATGGGCCTGCCGTAGATATGGAAGATGCGCTCCGTAAGCGGCGGATGGCTGGCAAACCAGCGACCCCTGTGGCTCGCATCGACCAGCAGCATGTGCTGCACCGCCGGGTGCAGGCTGCGCGCAGGCGCCATGCCCCGCGCCTCCTCGCCGGCCACCTTGCGCAACACGCCGCCCAGGCCTTCGCGGCTGCGCGTGAACTGCACGGCGCGCGCGTCGGCCAGGAACTCGCGCTGGCGCGAGATCGCCGCCTTGAGCGCGCGCCCCGCGAGCCAGCCCAGCGAACCAGTGACCAGTATGGGGAAGCCGGGCAAAGCGAGAAAAGAGCGCTGGCCATTCTCATCGGTGCCGCACATGCTGCGCCCCAGGTTGAAAACCATCTCCAGCCCAAACACCATGCCCGCCAGCCGCATGTTCAGGCGCGTATCGCCTTCGCGCAAATGGCTGAGTTCGTGGGCCACCAGTCCCTGCAGTTCGTCGCGCGTGAGCTTGTCCAGCGCGCCCTGGGTGACGGCGATGACCGCATCGTGTTCATCCCAGCCTGCGGCAAAGGCGTTGATCGCATCAAGGCGCGGCAGCACCATGGCAAGCGGCGGCTTCATGCAGGCGGCAATGGCCAGTTCATCGACGATGTTGCAAAGCTTTTGCTCAACCTCTCGGCTCGCCGGCCAGGCTTCGCGCGCGCCTACGCGGCGCGCCAGCACCTCACCGCCGCTGCTCAGGGCAGAGGTCTCCAGCCACCAGCCGCCCAACACGAACAACAGGGTCACCGAGGTGTTGACACTGAAGAAGTAGCCGGGGTAACCGCTAAAGCCCGGCGTGACCAGCCGCCAAGCCAGTGCCAATGCCCCATTCACGGTTAGCAGCAAGGCGACCAGCGTCAGGCCGAACAAAAATAGCAGCCGCAGCGTCTGCGCCTTAGCGGTTTCCTGTCGTTCGAAGAAGCGCATCGAGCCCTGCCGGTCGATCAACCGTGCGCTACATCTGGATCCGGATGGCCTGGCGCTCGGCCACGTTTTCAGTTGCACGAAGCATGGCCGACGGGGCAAACCCAAACGTGCGCGCGATCAGCACGGCCGGGAACTGGCCCTGCGCATTGTTGTAATCGAGCACGGCGTCGTTATAAGCCTGGCGCGCGAAGCCCACCTTGTTTTCGGTGCTCGTGAGCTCCTCGCTGAGTTCGCGAATCGTCTGGTCTGCCTTGAGTTCGGGATAAGCCTCTGCCACGGCAAAGAGGCGGCCCAGGCTGCCTTCGAGCGATTGCTCGGCGGCGGCCAGCGCGGTCACGGCGGCGGCATTGGCAGGCCGGCTACGCACCGCATCGCTCGCGCTGCGTGCCTGGTTGCGCGCCAGCGTCACAGCCTCCAGCGTGCTTTGTTCGTGCTGCAGGTATTTTTTGGCGGCCTCCACCAGATTGGGAATCAGGTCGTAACGGCGTTTGAGCTGCACGTCGATCTGGCTGAAAGCATTGGCAATGGTGTTTTTGTGCCGTACCAGCCGGTTGTAGGCGCCCACCGCCCAGAAGACCAGCAGGGCAAACACGACGATGACGACGAGCGTACTGAGGGACATGAAACTCCTTGTGGCTGAGGGGGCCGAACGCGGCAGTTGGGCAAGAAAGCCCAGCACTGCGCCGGCGGCTGTCGCGAGGTTAACTGCTTTTGGGCCGGCTCGGCAAGCAAGCCCTCCTCCCGCTGGCAGCTGGGCGCCACGGACAAAAAAAAGCCCCGCACCCTTTGCAGGGAGCGGGGCCGGGCGCTTTTCAGGGCGCCGGTAGCTAGCCGGCCAGCTTATTCAGAAGCGGCGGGGCTGTCGCCAGCGGTTTCAGCCGCGGCGGGCATCGCCTCCAGTTCGGCGGCTTCGGCTTCGGCGATGGCACGGCGCTCGGCGTCGTCCATCTGGTCCTTGGCCTTGCGTGCCTCGTGGTAAGCCATGCCGGTGCCGGCAGGGATCAGGCGGCCGACGATCACGTTCTCTTTCAAGCCACGCAGCTCGTCGCGCTTGCCCATGATGGCAGCCTCGGTGAGCACGCGGGTGGTTTCCTGGAAGGAAGCCGCGGAGATGAACGAATCGGTCGACAGCGAAGCCTTGGTGATACCGAGCAACAAGTTGCTGTAGGTAGCCGGGACCTTGCCTTCGGCGCGCAGGGCGTCGTTGGTGTCCAGCATGGCGGAGCGCTCGACCTGTTCGCCGGCGATATAGCTGGAGTCACCGACGTTTTCAACGACCACGCGGCGCAGCATCTGGCGAACAATCACTTCGATGTGCTTGTCGTTGATCTTCACACCTTGCAGGCGGTAAACGTCCTGCACTTCGTCGACGATGTAGCGGGCCAGTTCTTCCATGCCCAGGAGGCGCAGGATGTCTTGCGGGTCGGCTGGGCCGTCCACAATCGATTCGCCCTTGTTGACCACCTGGCCTTCGTGCACCAGGATGTTCTTTTCCTTGGGGACCAGGTCTTCCCAGACCTTGCCTTCAGGATCGGTGATCTGCAGGCGAACCTTGCCCTTGGTCTCTTTACCGAAGGACACGGTGCCGGTCATCTCGGCCAGCGTACCCTTGTCTTTCGGCGTACGGGCTTCGAACAACTCGGCCACACGCGGCAGACCGCCGGTAATGTCGCGGGTCTTCTGGCCTTCGATCGGGATACGGGCCAGCACTTCGCCGGGGCCCACGTCCTGGCCGTCGCGCACCTGGACCAGCGCACCCACCTGGAAGCCGATCGTCACCGAGTGATCGGTGCCGGGGATCTTGACTTCGTGGCCGGAAGCGTCGATCAGCTTGACCTGCGGACGGATCACCTTGGTGGCGCCGCGGCGTTTCGGATCGATCACCACCAGGGTGGACAAGCCGGTCACATCGTCAACCTGCTTGGCAACCGTCACGCCTTCTTCCACATTCTCGAAGGCCACCTTGCCGGCGAACTCGGTAATGATGGGGCGCGTCAGCGGATCCCAATTTGCCAGGATGGCGCCAGCCTTGATGGTCTGGTCAGCCTTGACGGTCAGCGTGGCGCCGTACGGCACCTTGTGGCGCTCGCGCTCGCGGCCGTGCTCGTCATGAATGACGATCTCGCCGGAGCGGGCGATCACGACCAGCTCGCCCTTGCTGTTGGTCACATAGCGCATCGGTGCGTTGAAACCGATCACGCCGTTGGACTTGGCCTCGACGCTGGAAGCGATGGCTGCGCGCGATGCGGCGCCGCCGATGTGGAAGGTCCGCATCGTCAGCTGGGTGCCGGGCTCGCCGATCGACTGGGCGGCGATGATACCGACCGCCTCGCCGATGTTGATCAGGCCGCCGCGGCCCAAGTCGCGACCGTAGCACTTGGCGCACAGGCCGAAGCGGGTTTCGCAGGTCAGCGCGGTGCGCACCTTGACTTCGTCCACGCCGGCTGCTTCGAGTTCTTCGATCAGGTCTTCGTCCAGCATGACGCCGGACTTGACCAGAACTGCGCGGTTCTCGGGGTGTAGCACGTCTTCGACCGCGGTGCGGCCGAGGATACGGTCGCGCAGCGATTCGATGACTTCACCGCCCTCGACGATGGCGCGCATGAGCGAGCCTTCCTGGGTGCCGCAATCCTCTTCGGTCACGACCAGATCCTGTACCACGTCGCACAGACGGCGCGTAAGGTAACCGGAGTTGGCGGTTTTCAGCGCCGTGTCGGCCAAGCCCTTACGAGCACCGTGGGTGGAGATGAAGTACTCCAGCACGTTCAGGCCTTCGCGGAAGTTGGCGGTGATCGGCGTTTCGATGATGGAGCCGTCAGGCTTGGCCATCAGGCCCCGCATACCGGCCACCTGGCGAATCTGCGCGGCGGAACCGCGGGCACCCGAGTCGGCCATCATGTAGATCGAGTTGAAGGACTCCTGCTCGACTTCCTTGCCGTTGCGGTCGATGACCTTCTCTTTCGAGAGCTGGGACATCATCACCTTGGACACTTCGTCGCCGGACTTGCCCCAGATGTCCACCACCTTGTTGTAGCGCTCGCCGGAGGTCACCAGGCCCGAGACATACTGCTGCTCGATCTCTTTGACTTCCTTCTGGGCACGCGCAATGATGGCGGGCTTTTCCTTGGGGATCAGCATGTCGTCGATGCAGATCGAGATGCCGGCCTTGGTCGCCAGGCGGAAACCCGACTGCAGCAACTTGTCGGCGAACACCACGGTCTCTTTCAGGCCGCACTTGCGGAAAGACACGTTGATCAGCTTGGAGATTTCCTTCTTCTTCAACGCCTTGTTGATGTTGGAGAAGGGAAGGCCCTTGGGCAGGATCTCGGAGAGCAGCGCGCGGCCGCCGGTGGTTTCCCACAGCTTGGTCGACGGCACGAACTCGCCGGTGGACTTGTCCTTGGTGTACTCGGTCAGGCGCACGCTGATGCGGGCGTTCAGGTCGAGCTCACCCGCGTCGAACGCGCGGCGGACTTCACCGGTGTCGGAGAACACCAGGCCTTCGCCCTTGCCGTTGGTGCGGTCGCGGGTCGTGTAGTACAAGCCCAGCACAACGTCCTGCGAAGGAACGATGGAGGGTTCGCCGTTGGCGGGGAACAGGATGTTGTTCGAAGCCAGCATCAGGGTGCGGGCTTCCATCTGCGCTTCCACCGACAGCGGCACGTGGACGGCCATCTGGTCGCCGTCGAAGTCGGCGTTGAAGGCCGAGCAGACGAGCGGGTGCAGCTGGATGGCCTTGCCTTCGATCAGGATGGGCTCAAAGGCCTGGATGCCGAGACGGTGCAGCGTGGGCGCACGGTTCAGCATCACGGGGTGTTCCTTGATGACCTCTTCCAGGATGTCCCACACCACCGGCGTGCCGGATTCGACTTCCTTCTTCGCCGCCTTGATGGTCGTGGCGATGCCGCGCGATTCGAGCTGCGCGAAGATGAATGGCTTGAACAGTTCCAGGGCCATCAGCTTGGGCAAGCCGCACTGGTGCAGCTTGAGCGTCGGGCCCACGGTGATCACGGAACGGCCGGAGTAGTCGACGCGTTTGCCCAGCAAGTTCTGGCGGAAACGGCCGGACTTGCCCTTGATCATGTCGGCCAGCGACTTCAGCGCGCGCTTGTTGGCGCCGGTCATGGCCTTGCCGCGGCGGCCGTTGTCCAGCAACGAGTCGACGGCTTCCTGCAGCATGCGCTTTTCGTTGCGCGCGATGATTTCAGGGGCCTTCAGCTCAAGCAGGCGGCGCAAGCGGCTGTTGCGGTTGATGACGCGGCGATACAGGTCGTTCAGGTCGGAGGTCGCGAAGCGGCCGCCGTCCAGCGGCACCAGCGGACGCAGGTCCGGCGGCAGCACGGGCAGCACGTCGAGCACCATCCAGCCCGGCTTGATGCCGGACTTCTTGAACGCTTCCATCAATTTCAAGCGCTTGGCGTTTTTCTTGATCTTGATTTCAGAGCCGGTCAGGTCGTTGCGCAGCTTGTCGATTTCGACATCCAGGTCCAGCCCTTCGAGCAGGTCCTTGATGCCTTCGGCACCCATCTTGGCGGTGTACTCGTCGCCGTATTCCTTGCGCTTGGCGTCGTAGTCGTCTTCCGACATGATGCTGAACTTCTTCAGCGGGGTCATGCCGGGATCGGTCACCACGTATGCTTCAAAGTACAGCACGCGCTCGATGTCGCGCAGCGTCATGTCGAGCACCAGGCCCAGGCGCGACGGCAGCGACTTCAGGAACCAGATGTGCGCGCAGGGAGCGGCCAGGTCGATGTGACCCATGCGCTCACGGCGGACCTTGGTCTGCGTGACTTCAACGCCGCACTTCTCGCAGATGACGCCGCGATGCTTGAGGCGCTTGTACTTGCCGCACAGGCATTCGTAGTCCTTGATGGGGCCAAAGATCTTAGCGCAAAAAAGACCGTCGCGCTCGGGCTTGAAGGTACGGTAGTTGATGGTTTCAGGCTTCTTGACTTCGCCGAAAGACCACGAACGGATCTTCTCGGGCGAGGCCATGCCGATCTTGATGGCATCGAAATGCTCATCCGGCGTGAATTGCTTGAACAGGTCGAGTAACGATTTCATGAGTTAAATCCTTTTCTTTCCTGTTGAATTAGCTGCGTTCCAGCTCGATGTCGATACCGAGCGAACGAATTTCCTTGACCAGCACGTTGAACGACTCGGGCATGCCCGCCGTGATCGCGTGCTCGCCCTTGACGATGCTCTCGTACACCTTGGTACGGCCTTGCACGTCGTCGGACTTGACGGTGAGCATTTCCTGCAGCGTGTAGGAGGCGCCGTAGGCTTCCAGCGCCCAGACCTCCATCTCGCCGAAACGCTGTCCACCGAACTGCGCCTTGCCGCCCAGGGGCTGCTGCGTGACCAGGCTGTAGGGGCCGGTCGAGCGGGCGTGCATCTTGTCGTCCACCAGGTGGTGAAGCTTCAGGACGTGCATGTAGCCGACCGTCGTGGTGCGCTCGAACTGGTCGCCCGTGCGGCCGTCGTACAGCTGGGCCTGGGTGCGCGTCGCCGTCAGGCCCTTGGCCTTGGCGATCTCATCCGGGTAAGCCAGCTTGAGCATGGTCATGATGTCTTCTTCCGAAGCACCATCGAACACCGGGGTCGCGAACGGCACGCCGGTGGCCAGGTTGCTGGCCATCTCGAGCACGTCGGCATCCGACAACTTGCTCAGCTCTTCCGTGCGGCCGGACTTGTTGTACAGCGTGTCCATGAACTTACGCAGCTCGGCCACCTTGGCTTCGGCCTGCAGCATGTCGCCGATACGCTGGCCCAGGCCCTTGGCGGCCCAGCCCAGATGGACTTCCAGCACCTGGCCCACGTTCATGCGCGAAGGCACGCCCAGCGGGTTCAGCACGATGTCGCACGGCGTACCGTCGGCCATGTAGGGCATGTCTTCGACCGGAACGATCTTGGAGACCACACCCTTGTTGCCGTGACGGCCGGCCATCTTGTCGCCGGGTTGCAGGCGGCGCTTGACGGCCAGGTAGACCTTGACCATCTTCAGCACGCCGGCCGGCAGCTCGTCGCCTTGCGTGAGCTTTTTGCGCTTTTCTTCAAAAGCCAGGTCGAAGCTGTGGCGCGTCTGCTCCATGGCATTCTTGACGCTCTCGAGCTGCGTAGCCACCTCGTCTTCCGCCGGGCGGATGTCGAACCAGTGGTACTTCTCGACGTCGGCCAGGTAGGCCTTGTCGATCTTGCTGCCCTTGGCGAGCTTCTTCGGGCCGCCGTTGGCAACCTTGCCGACGAGCATCTTCTCGATACGGTCGAACGCGTCGGCTTCAACGATGCGCAGCTGGTCGTTCAGGTCCAGGCGGAAACGCTTGAGTTCGTCGTCGATGATCTGCTGGGCGCGCTTGTCGCGGACGATGCCTTCACGGGTGAAGACCTGCACGTCGATCACGGTGCCTTGCGAGCCTTGGCTCACGCGCAGCGAGGTGTCTTTCACGTCGCTGGCTTTTTCGCCGAAGATGGCGCGCAGCAGTTTTTCTTCCGGCGTCAGCGTGGTCTCGCCCTTGGGCGTGACCTTGCCGACCAGCGTGTCGCCCGGCTGGACTTCAGCGCCGACATAAATAATGCCGGACTCGTCGAGGCGGTTGAGCTGCTGCTCGGACAGGTTCGGAATGTCGCGCGTGATTTCTTCGGAGCCCAGCTTGGTGTCGCGGGCCATCACGACGAGTTCTTCGATGTGAATCGAGGTGTAGCGGTCTTCAGCCACCACGCGCTCGGAAATCAGGATCGAATCCTCGAAGTTGTAGCCGTTCCAGGGCATGAAGGCCACCAGCATGTTCTGGCCCAGGGCCAGCTCGCCGATGTCCGTCGATGCGCCGTCGGCGATCACGTCACCCTTGGCCAGCTTGTCGCCCATCTTGACGATGGGGCGCTGGTGGATGTTGGTATTCTGGTTGGAACGCTGGTACTTGATCAGGTTGTAGATGTCCACGCCGACTTCGCCGGCCAGGGCTTCCGCATCATTGACGCGCACCACGATGCGGGTGGCATCGACGTAGTCGACCACGCCGCCGCGATTGGCCGTCACCACGGTGCCGGAGTCGACCGCGGAAACGCGCTCGATGCCGGTGCCGACGAACGCCTTTTCAGGGCGCAACACAGGCACAGCTTGGCGCTGCATGTTGGCGCCCATCAGCGCGCGGTTGGCGTCATCGTGTTCCAGGAAAGGCACGAGGGAAGCCGCAACCGAGACGATCTGCGCGGGCGACACGTCCATGTACTGGATGCGCTCTGCGCCGACCAGCACGGATTCGCCGTTTTCACGGGCGGACACCAGGTCACCGGTCAGCTTGCCGGATTCGTCCAGTGCAGCGTTGGCCTGGGCGATCACGTACTTGCCTTCTTCGATGGCCGACAGGTAGTCGATCTGGTCGGTGATCTTGCTGTCCACCACACGGCGGTACGGGGTTTCGATGAAACCGTACTCGTTGAGGCGGGCATACAGGGCCAGCGAGTTGATCAGTCCGATGTTCGGGCCCTCAGGCGTTTCAATCGGGCAGACGCGGCCGTAATGGGTCACGTGCACGTCACGCACTTCGAAGCCGGCGCGTTCGCGGGTCAAACCGCCCGGGCCAAGGGCCGAAACACGGCGCTTGTGGGTGATCTCGGACAGCGGGTTGGTCTGGTCCATGAACTGCGACAGCTGCGATGCGCCGAAGAATTCCTTCAGGGCGGCGGAGATCGGCTTGCTGTTGATCAGGTCGTGCGGCATCAGCGGCTCTTGCTCGGCCTGGCCCAGACGCTCTTTCACGGCTTTTTCGATACGCGCCAGACCGGTGCGGTACTGGTTCTCGGCGAGTTCGCCGACGCAGCGCACGCGGCGGTTGCCGAGATGGTCGATGTCATCGACTTCGCCGTTGCCGTTGCGCAGGTCGACCAGGATCTTGACCACAGCGAGGATGTCCTCGTTGGTCATGACCATGGGGCCCGTGGAAGAATCGCGGCCGACGCGGGCGTTGAACTTCATACGGCCCACGCGCGACAGGTCGTAGGTGTCCGGGTTGTAGAACAGGCGCTGGAACAGGGCCTGTACCGCGTCTTCCGTCGGCGGCTCGCCGGGGCGCATCATGCGGTAGATCGCGACGCGGGCGGCGAACTCGTCGGCCGTTTCATCGGCACGCAGGGTTTGCGAAATGTACGCGCCCTGGTCGAGTTCATTGGTGTACAGCACCTGCAGGTCCTGCACGCCGGCGGCGCGCAGCTTCTTGAGCAGCACTTCGGTCAGCTCGTCGTTGGCCTTGGCAATAATTTCGCCGGTTTCGGCGTCAACGATGTTCTTGGCGACCACGCGGCCGACCAGGAAGTCTTCCGGCACGCTGATGGTGGTGGTGTTGCTTTGCTCGAGTTCACGCGTGTGGCGAACCGTGATGCGCTTGTCTTTCGCGACCACGACCTTGCCGTTCTTGTCGGTGATGTCGAAGCGGGCCACTTCGCCGCGCATGCGCTCGGCGACGAATTCCATCTGCGCACCGCTGTCCATCAGGCGGAAATTATCGAACACGAAGAAGTTCGCGAGGATGGATTCCGGATTCAGGCCGATGGCCTTGAGCAGGATGGTGACCGGCATCTTGCGGCGGCGGTCGACGCGGAAATACAGCACGTCTTTCGGGTCGAACTCGAAGTCGAGCCAGGAGCCGCGGTAAGGGATGATGCGGGCCGAGAACAGCAGCTTGCCCGAGCTGTGGGTTTTACCCTTGTCGTGCTCAAAGAACACGCCGGGCGAGCGGTGCAGCTGGGACACGATCACGCGTTCGGTCCCGTTGATCACGAAGGAGCCCTTGTCGGTCATCAGGGGCACTTCGCCCATGTAGACTTCCTGCTCTTTCACTTCCTTGACCACCTTGGACTGCGACGTGGAAGATTCGCGGTCGTAAATGATCAGTTGCACCTTGGCGCGCACGGCCGAGGCGAAAGTGAGTCCACGGGTCTGACATTCGCGCACGTCGAACGCGGGCTTGGCCAGGTTGTACTCGATGAATTTCATCTCGACAAAACCATTGTGCGAGACGATAGGGAATGCGTTGTCAAACGCTGCCTGCAGACCTTCAATGGTGCGCTTCTGGGGCGCACGGTCGGCTTGCAGGAACGCGGTGTACGCGTCTTTCTGCATTTGCAGCAAGTAGGGAACAGTCAACACGCTTTCGCGGTTGCCGAAGCTTTTGCGGATGCGTTTACGTTCGGTGTAGGAATAGGCCATGAGTTCTCCGCGTTGATGGGCTCTGGCGACTCTCGTGCCCGGATACACCACGTATCCAGGCAGCTTGGTGGTTGGCCACTACCAACCATGGCGGACGGTGACGCATTGCACGTCACCCGAACCAAGGCGTTTTCTGCAGTCGGGGTCAGAAAACACTGGAAAAAGGACTGACATCAATCATTTTTCCAGTGTTTCTACAAAACACTGGGGCAGGCTGCAGGCCTGTCAGGGTTCGAAGAACACTGAAAAGCAGACGGTTCAAGTCTGCTTTTCAGTGTGCTCCTTGAAGCACGAAAGGCTGGAAGCCCGACTACGGTCTTCCAGCCTTCTCGAACACCAAGAATTACTTGAGTTCGACTTTCGCGCCGGCTTCTTCGAGCTTCTTCTTGGCAGCTTCCGCGTCGGCCTTGGGAGCGGCTTCCTTGACGTTCTTCGGAGCGCCATCCACCAGGTCCTTGGCTTCTTTCAGGCCCAGACCGGTGATTTCGCGCACGGCCTTGATGACCGACACCTTGTTCGCGCCAGCTTCGAGCAGCACGACGTTGAAGTCGGTCTTCTCTTCAGCAGCAGCGGCACCGCCGCCACCGCCGCCGCCGGCAGCGGGTGCAGCCATGGCGGCTGCGCTCACGCCAAATTTCTCTTCGATGGCTTTCACCAGGTCGTTGAGTTCGAGGACCGTCATGCTATCCAGCGAGGTCAGAAATGCGTCTTTATCGAATGCCATTTTGATTTCCTAAAAAAGTTGGGTAATTACGCTGCTACAGCTTCAGCTGCTGCGGGGGCATCGGCTGCGCCGCCGCCCTTTTTCGCCGCCAGGGCGCCCAGCACAACGGCCGTACGCGACATAGGCGACATCAGCAAGCCACACAACTGGGCCAGCAACACTTCCTTGGAAGGAATGTTGGCCAGTTGCTTCACACCGTTCACGTCCAGGGATTTGCCACCGAATGCACCACCGCGAATGACCAGCTTGTCGTTGGTCTTGGCGAAGTCAGACACCACTTTCGCGGCAGCTACTGCATCGATAGAAAAACCGTAGATCAGCGGACCGGTCATCTGGTCGGACACGACTTCGAATGAGCTACCAGCCACGGCACGGCGAGCCAGGGTGTTCTTCAGAACACTCAAGGTCACGCCTTTGTCGCGGGCTTGGCTGCGCAGACGGGTCATGTCGGCGACCGTGATGCCACGGTATTCCGCCATCACGAGCGTTTGAGCTTTAGCGGCGAGGCCGGTCACTTCATCAATGACGGCTTGTTTCTCACTGCGGTTGAGACTCAAGGTCTACTCCTTAAAAATGTGCCGTCGGGTGGCGGCCTGCTTGCGCCGGCCTTCATCCCTTCAACACGCTCATGTTCAGCGACCAACTGTTTTCAGATTCTTTGCAAAACCATTCAAGCAGCGGGACCGCCATCTGCGTTGGCTGTCTTTCGATTAAGCGGCGAGCCCAAAAGCCTGCCGCGCCAACGGTCTTGGATGACCTGCCGGAGCGAACTCCGACAGCCCACCACATCGGGCAACCCCTTGCGGGGCCGCCCAAATCTCTGCGATTACGCTGCGATGGTTTGCGTGTCGACGCGAACGCCCACACCCATCGTTGACGAAACCGCCACCTTCTTCAAATACACGCCCTTGCTCGAAGCCGGCTTGGCTTTTTGCAGCGCGTCGATCAGCGCTGCCAGGTTGCCCTGCAGCTTCGCCGTGTCGAACGAGCGGCGGCCGATGGTGCCGTGCACGATACCGGCTTTGTCGACGCGGAACTGGACTTGGCCGGCTTTCGCGTTCTTGACGGCGGTTGCGACGTCAGGCGTCACGGTGCCGACCTTGGGGTTGGGCATCAGGCCGCGGGGGCCGAGCACTTGGCCCAGGGTACCCACGATGCGCATGGCATCGGGGGAAGCGATCACCACGTCAAAGTCCATCTTGCCGGCCTTGATTTCGGCGGCCAGATCATCCATACCGACGATGTCGGCGCCGGCGGCTTTGGCTTCTTCAGCCTTGGCGCCTTGCGCAAACACGGCCACGCGCTTGGTCTTGCCGGTGCCATTGGGCAGCACAACCGCGCCGCGAACGACCTGGTCGGACTTCTTGGCGTCGATGCCGAGCTGCACAGCCACGTCGATGGACTCATCGAACTTGGCGACGGCGAACTCTTTCACAAGGCCCAGGGCCTCAGGCAGCGTGTACAGCTTATTGCTGTCGATCTTGTCGCCAATGGTTTTTTGGCGTTTGGTCAATTTGCTCATACAACACCCTCCACCGACACACCCATGGAACGGGCCGTACCGGCAATCGTGCGAACTGCAGCGTCGAGGTCAGCAGCCGTCATGTCTTTCATCTTGGTCTTGGCGATTTCTTCGAGCTGTGCGCGGGAAATCTTGCCAACCTTCACCGTGTGCGGCGTGGACGAGCCCTTGTCGAGCTTGATAGCCTTTTTGATCAGGACGCCTGCGGGAGGGGTCTTGATGACAAAGGTGAAGCTCTTGTCGGCAAATGCCGTGATCACCACGGGCAGTGGCAGACCTGGCTCAACACCCTGGGTCTGGGCATTGAATGCCTTGCAGAATTCCATGATGTTCAGGCCGCGCTGACCGAGCGCAGGGCCGATCGGGGGGGACGGGTTAGCCTTACCAGCTGGCACTTGCAGCTTGATGAAGCCGACGATTTTTTTCGCCATACTTTTCTCCTTGCGGGTCATAACGCCTGGGCTCCACCTGAAAGGCGGGCCCGAGCTCCCCGGGGGTTACACAACTCAAAAACAGCCCTTGAGGGCCGTTTCGCGCCGAGTTGCAAGGCGCGAAATAACTTGCCGAACCGAAATTACGTTTTTTCGATCTGGCTGAATTCCAGTTCCACCGGCGTGGCGCGGCCGAAAATCGTGACCGACACACGCACCTTGTTTTTGTCGTAGTTGACTTCTTCCACCGTGCCATTGAAGTCGGTGAACGGGCCGTCCTTGACGCGAACGTACTCACCCGTTTCAAACTCCACTTTGTGGCGCGGCTTCTCGGTGCCGACCTGCATCTGGCTGACGATCTTCTGGACGTCATCCTCGGAGATGGGCGCCGGACGGTTCTTGGCACCGCCAACGAAGCCGGTCACCTTGTTGGTGTGCTTCACCAGGTGCCAAGTTTCATCATCCATGACCATTTCAACCAAGACATAACCAGGGAAGAAGCGGCGTTCCGTCGTCTTCTTCTGGCCGTTCTTGATTTCAACCACTTCTTCGGTGGGCACCAGAAAACGACCGAACTTGGACTGCATGCCCGCGCGGTTGATACGTTCGACGATATTGCGCTCGACCGCTTTTTCCATGCCGGAGTAGGCATGGACAACATACCACTGCATGCCTGGCGTCGGCGTGAGGGACGTACCCGCCGCCACTTCGCTGACTACCGTGCCATTCAGATCGCTCATTATCGTTTCCATCCCAGGATCAGGTCGTAAAACACCCACTCGAGCGTTTTGTCGGTAAACCACAAAAACAGCGCCATGATCACCACAAAGCCGAACACATAGGCAGTCATTTGAATGGCCTCCCTGCGGGCCGGCCAAACGACCTTTTTGACTTCGCGCCAGGAATCGCGACCAAAGGCCACAAACTGCTTGCCCGGCTCGGACACCATGAACACTGCCACGGCAGCAACCAATCCAGCGATCAGAGCAGCCCACTGAACCAACTGACCTTGCTTAGCCAGCAGGTAAAAGCCCGCCAACGAGACCAACACCAGAGCAATGGCCGCGCCCAGCTTGGCCTTGTCGGCGCTGGTGCTAACGGTTTCAACTTGAGAAGTGGCCATGATTGGCGGATTTCCTGTTCAATCTTCGGGCGCCTTTTCAGACGCTTAAGCCCACCTGGAGTTTTGACTCCCGGCGGGCTTGCTTTTTTAACTCTTCAAACCACCCTCAGCGCTGATCAACATCAACCATCAGGTGGCAGGGGCAGTAGGAATCGAACCTACAACCTTCGGTTTTGGAGACCGACGCTCTGCCAATTGAGCTATACCCCTCCATCAAACCCTGCAAATTACGCGATGATCTTTGCCACGACGCCGGCGCCGACGGTCTTGCCACCTTCACGGATGGCGAAGCGCAGGCCCTCTTCCATGGCGATCGGGTTGATCAGCTTGACGGTGATCGACACGTTGTCGCCTGGCATGACCATTTCCTTGCCTTCTGGCAACTCGATCGCACCGGTCACGTCCGTCGTGCGGAAGTAGAACTGGGGACGGTAGTTGTTGAAGAAAGGCGTGTGGCGCCCGCCCTCGTCCTTGCTCAGAACGTAGATCTCGCCGGTAAAGTGCGTATGCGGCTTGATGGAGCCGGGCTTGCACAGCACCT